>Ga0208162_1000773_pt1 | contig 17519 bp, 14 predicted proteins | sample CB_VirMetaG_4_FD_184539 | JGI IMG/M metagenome (GOLD analysis project Ga0208162, IMG submission 184539) | Freshwater to marine saline gradient viral communities from Chesapeake Bay - CB_1508_1M Viral MetaG (SPAdes) (version 4) | ecosystem: Environmental > Aquatic > Marine > Coastal | place: USA... | reverse complement strand
TTCATAGGGCTTATTAAGCACTACTTGTCCCGCAGCAGTTTCGACTACTATCTCGCCTGAAGAGAGTCCATCTTCCTTTGGTAGTAAAATTATTAAGGACCTACCAAGCTCATCTACAGTAACTGTAAAATCTGTTCCTCTAATACCTATGGTGGCACTAGGAGTTTCTATTTGAATATTCTCTTTGTTTATAGTGGCAAGTTTACCTGTAATGAAACGAGCTGTACCACTAGCAAACTTCAGAGCCATCTTAGATTTAGATGGGTCAGGGTCATAGATAAACTCATCTATTACCAGTTGAGAATGCTCAGTTAAACGAACTTGAGATTCATCTAGAAACGTTATCCCTATCCTACCATTGGATGTTTCAACGTTGTCAAAACTATTGATACCAAAAGCAAGGGCAGCAGAGAAAGGGTCTTGTTCCCTTACTACTCTGCCTATGCCTTTTAGTTCTGTAATACTTCCGATACTAGCAGCTTGTTGCTGTTCCGCCATCATTTTGTATGATGCAGACAGTACCGCCATTACCAGAAGCAGTAATCTTGAGCCAATCACTTGCTAAAGTTGATGCTTGTGTAATGTTAAAGGTTCTGCTGTTACCTGTTTGGTCTAAGTAAAAATAACCACCAGCATAACCACTACCTGTGTAATTAACAATGTTTGAGTCACCATCTATATCAACATAAGAGGTGGCACTATCAATATCAATAGTAAAATCCAGTTGGTTACTATCGCCAGTAATAATCCAATCTAAGTCTAGATATTCTGATAAAGCATTAGTAGCAATGTTCAATTCAAAGTCATTACTGGACCCTGTAACATCAACATAATAATTACCACCATCGGCACCATAAGTATTGGTTGGGTCTACTTGTATTTCAAAGTTGTTGCTATCACCATCAAACTCAAAGAAACCTGTTAATGAATCCAACACTATATCACCTATAAATTTGTTAGAGTCACCAAGTTGATTGATGTCTAACGTCATATTGGCACCAGCTAGTTCAAAAGCAGTCATCGTCCCTGTAACTGCATCTAGTCCACCTATAAGGTTAGAACTACCAAGCTGTTCAACGTCTAAGTTAAGAGTTGCACCAACTTGATTAATATATATTTCATTATCAGCCTTAACTACAAAGCCTAATAAAGCAATTAAAAAAAGCAATCTATTCATATCTCCAATATCTCCTCTCTATTCCTTGTCGTACTATCTCTAGTACACTTGTCTCTATTGCTTTTTGGAGGGCAATAGAAACACTTTCATTTTGTGCTACACCAGATTCTATTTCTACTAACCTAGTCCCAGCTTCATAGAATCTAAAGACATCACTAGATACCCCAACAGATAGGATAGTCTTGGATGTCAGGACTTCTAATAATACTTCCCCAGTATTAACAGAAACCAATCGCAAAGAAACTGTAACTGTATCTTCACGATACTGGCGGCTTTGCCCTATACCTAAATATCTAGCACCTCGTCCACCACTTTTCAAATTAGTATCATAACCTATAACACCACCTTGAACTAATAACCCAGCAAAGATTAAAGGATTGAGTTCGGTATCATCCTCAAAGTCTTGTCTAGTTGTTCTAATTATTTGTCGTTCTTTTGTCAGGTTATCTAAACCTATACGTTCAACAACTGTAAAAAACTTACCACCTGCAGCATGTTTAAATGCTCTAATTAAAAATGCATCTGGTGATTGTGTTATAGCTGAACTAAACAAAGCAAAGGTACTGTTACTCTTACGTTGCCCTGTTAAGTCTGTAAAGCTATTAGGATATATAGCAATAGTCGGCTTAACTTTAGCCGCTGGTAGATTGTATAATTCTTGAGATTGTAATTCTAAAACAGTACTTGCTTTTTTACCAGAATAAGTTGCGAGAATTTTTTCGTCTAATAAACTCGAATGTCTTAAGTTGGTACAACTAGAAAGTAAAAGAACCGATAGGAACAGTAATCTCTGTAACATTTCCCTCTGCATCTGTAATTTTTAAAGTTATCATTGTGCCATCTTCACTGACACTGTATTCAATGGTATTTCCTAATAGCTCTAATGTGCCGCTGGTACTTGGGTCTTCACCAAATAAAGCATCTACTAATTGTCTTGATAGTTGTGCATAGATTCTAGACTCTAAGTTTCTAATAAATCTTGCAAGTGTGGTATTCTCAGCTTCTCTTTTAAGCTGTTCTTTGTAAGCTTTGAGTTCTGCTTTGTTGGCTTCCTTTCTATTAAACTCTTGATTCTCTATAGTTAGATAATGAGCTGAAGTACCTATACCACTAAAGGAAGGGGACTTAAATTTATGTACGATTTCATCGGCAACTAAATTACCATTAACACCTAACAGCAACACGATAAATGTTGTTACTAATATTTTCATTTCTAACTTCTCCTTAATCTTTTCTTTGGTCATCTCTATCTGCTTTTGCAACTTTTTCTAAATCTATTAAATTTGGCACACCTAGCAATGTTTTCAAAAGTACGTCTTGTCTAATAGTTTGATTATCTAAAGCCCTCACTCTGTCAATTAAACTGACAATAATGCCATATTGACTATCTAACTTTGTCCCTAGTCTCTGTTCCATAGCTGTTATTTGCTCAGCTACTTTCTCATCAACAACATCAAGCTTGGTTTCCATACCATCGACAATACGCATGATTAGTTTGTAAATAAACCAACCTAGCCCTAGTGCCGCAGCAATAGGAAAACCTACTTGTTGTATTATAGTGACTATCTCTTCCACTACTTATCGCTTGAATTAGAAGCTCCAAAGTAGAAAGATATTACAGCACTTGCCAAACCTCCTAAGTAACCTAAGACTAGGTTAATAAGAGCTTCAGAGTTCTGTTCTGGTGGCTGTAGGGTTACTAAGAATATGTAACCTAAGAAACCACCGACTGTAGCTATACCCATGATACGAGCTGTCCAGTCCTTTGAAAAATTACTACGAGCATCCTGTGTATCTTGAACTTCAAGTTTAAACACATCGACTTCAAGTTCTTTCATCTTAACTTCAAAGTCTTTCTCAACTTTTTTAAGTTCTAGCATCTGCTCTGGTGTGGCTTCAGCAACGGCTCTCTCGATGGCTTTAGGGTTATTTGGACACCCAAGCACATCGGCAATCATATTCGCAGCCATACCGCCCATAGGACCGCCTAAAGCAGTACCTAAAGTAGGAGCAACTGCACCAACGATATTCTTCAATAAATTTTTCATTTTATTTCTCCTAATACTAATTCTTTTAACTCTTTGCTTCTTCGTCCCACTTGTCTAAACCACTTACTATCTTCCATTTGATTTGCCATTTCTTGCCAGTTATGTGACCGACAAGCTTTCAACATGTTTTGAAATTTGCCTAGTCTGGTCCCACCTAAGTTAAAACACATATTAACTAAGACTCTTTGAATAGCATCTGGTAATAAATAAAAAGCTTCTTCTTCACCAAACACATGTATCGCCTCTGCTAAATGCTTATTGAAATCATCTTCAAAATAGATGTCAGATACTTCTTGAGTTATTGGAGTACCAACTTCCCAACCATGTTCGGGGTCTTGTGGCTGTATTAAATGTCCTACTCCTAAGGTTTTGTAACCCAAAGAATCGACATAGACTTCGAGTAGTTCGCCCTCGTGTCTTTTTATTTCTTGTTTGCATAGTTCTATATTCATATTATGTATCAAAGTTATCTAACACATTTACCAAATTGTCAAATGCTTCATCTCTTTCACTTTCAGTAAAAGTATTAGATTTAAATTTCATTTTAAATTTATTATCATTACTTTCTAATAAAGGTTGTGTTTCATTATTTGGTATATTGACAACACCTCCAGTTTGAAAACCTAATCTTTCCATTTCCTCATCAAATGATTCTTTTTCTAAAGTATTAATAGTAATTTCAGATTGTACTGAGTAGGGTAATCCTGTCAGAGGGTCTACTCTATTTTCAGGATTATCTTTAACATCTGTTACATCTTTACTAACTTCACCACCTCTAAAATAATTTCTTCTTAAAGTTGTTAAACCTGATGTTAAACCTGTGCCTTTTTCTTCTTCAGGAAATGTTAAAGCTTGTAGTCCTGTTTTTAAACCTTCTAACATTGGTCTATCTATTTCTCTTGCAGCTTTTGCAACATCATCAAAATCAAAACCAGTGTATCTTTCGATAAGATTTTTAGAACCATATAAAGGTAATTTTCTTGCTGCTGTTTCTAATAGTCCTCTATCATAGAAAGCCATATTAACTACATCACCAATTACCGGTCCACCTAAACTTGAAGCAGCTAATAATGGATTCTTACCATACTGTGTAGCTTCTCCCCATCTTATGCCCATATCAATCGGTCCAGCCATACCTGTTCTTTGTAAAGCTTTAACAACATCTCTATTTGTTAAACCTTCTTTATCAATTTTATTTCTGTAATCTTCGTTACTTCTCCAGTAGTTTGTAGCTAGTGCAACATTAGTTGCCATCAAGCCAAAAGCGGCTACTCTAGGTGCATTAACTCCCGGATTTTGTATAGTATCTCTAGCAAAGTTTTTCAGTACAGTGTTACTAAAGACATAAGGGTATCTTAAAAACTGAGTTAAAATATCCCATTTAGGATTTGACATATAGGTAGGAACTTTGGCTCTTTCTCTACCAGTTTGTAAAATAACTGAGTTAGTAAATCTTCCAGCACCCCTAACAACTTGACGATAAAAATTATCTTTTTGTTTAGCTCCTCTTTCTAACCATTTTAAACCTTCGCCAACATCAACACCAAGTTCAAACAATTCTGATTTTAGTTGATTGATTCTTCTTAGATTATCTTTTTTACCAGTAATAGCAACACTGTCTAATATACCTTTTAATCTAGATTTATCATCTACTGTTTTTAAAGATTGTCTAATCATGGCATCTTCATCTAAAACTTTGACACCCTGTTTTGACAAATTGTTAAGCTTTGTTAAATTGTCAAATATTAAATCTTTACCTGTTGAGAATGAAGCAAGTTGTACAGTTTTTGTCCAAGGTATTAAAAGGTTAAATCTAAAGAATCCTTTAGCCATTCGTTTAGTAAATTCATTTTGCAATCCTTCTCCAGCTAGTCTGTTTGTCACATCACCTATAGATTCATCAACACCTATCCAGACACCATTCATTTCTCTAACCAGTTGATTATCAGACATTTTATATTTGTCTTTTAGTATCTGTCCCATTTCTTTACCAAAAATAGACATACCGCCTTGTACACCTTTAAATGCTCCTTTAACAGCAGTAGACGGCTTTGCTTTGGCTAGAGGAATCATTGCCTCAGTTACCGAAGATAAAGTTGCTAATGGTAGATAAGCCATAGAGTTAGCAAGTTTTAAACCATCGTATAAACCCTGCATTGTTTCACCCCAATACTGAACATTACCAGTTACAGAATCAAACAATTCTAAAACTTTCTTTTCATCATTACCAGTAAACTTACCACCAGACTCTCTAACTTCTCTTCTAATTGGTTCAATGTATCGTTCTCTAAACTGGTCTTGTAAACTTTGTCGATAAAAAATTAAATCTCCTTCAGGTGTTTCACCAGTAACTTTTATAGGCTTACCTCTAGCTAAAAATTTCTTTTTAATTTCAATAGACCTTGCAGCATTTAACAAATAGTCTGCCGATACTTCAACAATATCGTTTGTCAAAAATTGTTCAAATTTGTTATCAGGCAAGTTTTGGAATATTCTTGATTGACCTAATAGGTTGGAGTGCGAAGCATAAAGTTCATTGCCTTTATCTATCATACCCTCAATAATCTCATCAATGTTTTTCTTTTGTCCAGCTGTAAGATTACCTTCTTTTAATAATAGCTGTTTAAACTCTCCAGTATTATCTTTGATAGCCTGTCTATTCCATGAACGAGGAAAAAAGGTTTCAACATAGTTAGGAGCCATGTTAGCTTTTTCAGCATGTTTATAAACAGAATCAAAAACCTTTTTAAGTTTTCTAGCAGAAGCTACAGCTTCCTTAGAAATTTCTTCACCATTTAAAAATATTTTACCTTGACTTTTTTCTGGTTTAGCACCTCTTAATATTCTTAAAACAGCTATCCCATCAACTTCGGCTATATCTCCTGTCTTTCTAATAGGTGCTAAAGCTGCATCTAAGCCTTGAATATAACCGCCTCTTCTATTGTCTAAATCTTCAGCAAAGCTATAACCTATCCTTCTTGTTGCTCTAGGACCAGCTATTTTCTTTTCAAAATCATCAACAAAAGTTTGCCCTAGTTTCTTAGCTGTTGGGGATACTTCAGCTATAGTATTTAAAATACTTGCTGCCGAACCTCCAACTTTAGCAAGTCCAGCATCAATAGCTTTTCTCACATTAAAACCTAAAAATACATCTGCCGCTTTTCTATATTCATCGTTGGAATATAGTCTAGCTAATCTACTATTATATAAAGCATTCTTCTGTGCCAAGTTACCAAACACACCACCTGTTACAGCTCCTAAAGCAGTAGAGCCTAATAGCTCACCATTAGAATACATTTTTCTTAATCCAGTATTTATTTCTGTGTTTTGTCTAAAATGATTATCAAGACCTGTCCAACTACCGCCAATCGCAGCTGAGGCTGCTGTAGCTTTACCTATTTGCTTAGCTGCAACATCTTTAAGTTTATTAGCTGCAACAGCTTTAGAACCTTGAAGGGCAACTGTAGCTAAACCTTGACGGGCTGCTAAAGATGTACCACCAGTAAACGGAGCTGCAAGAGCTGCAGCAATAGTAAAAGGGTCTGAAACCATATCAATAGCTCCATCTTTGATAAGTTCAGCATATTGTTTCATACTGCCCATATCAGCTTTGTCAAATGTTCTTCTTAGATAGGCATAGTCTTGTTTTTGTTGGTCAGTAAATTTACCACTTTGCATGGCTCTGGACATACCTGACACTAAGTTAAAATCTGAATCTCTTAAGTATTCAAAAATATCATCAGAGTTTTCACCAACAGATTCTAAAAATCTTTCAGCAATTTCTTGAAACTTTTCGTCTTGCTCAAGGTCATCGAGGGTATATTTTAATTTACCCATTGGACCTAATTCTTGTCTAAGAATATCTTTAATTTTAGCCATATTTACCCTTTAGCTGCGTTTAAAATTAATTGTGCTAAAGGACTCCAGAAATTGTCTTTTACATTTTCACTGGTAATAAGAGAGCCTCTTTTACGTTTTTCTCCGTAATAAGTACTGGTTATGTATGATACTCCTTCTTCTTTTTCTCTTTTCTTTAATTCGTCTTCAATCGCTTCTCTAAATGTATTTCTTTCAATCGCTGTTCTAGCGAAATCAATATCTTCTGGAATATTTAAGTTTCCTCTAATACCACGTTTACTTATATTGTATAAAGCATCTAACTCTTCACCACTAAGTTTTGATAAATCCATTTTTGGAATATACTCAAAAAAGTCAACATACTTAATTCCAGTAGCACCTTTTTTAACAATGCTTTCATAAATATTCTCAACTTCTTTTTCATCTTCTGGAATTCCAAAACGTTCAACAACTACTTGTTCTTTTCCTGAACTTACAGGTGTCAACTTCTCTATATCTACATCAGGATGAAACATACTGTTAATTTGATTTTGATATTCTAATTTTTGGTCTTCATTTAAATTTAAATCTTTATCTTCTAATAAACCTTGATAAAAATTTTTCATTTCTTCTTTTTTAAGTTCATTATTGTAAGGAAGCTTATTTACCTCTTGTAAGTATTCTGGTAAATCTTTTAAGTATTCATTTATTAAAGAGACGGATACATTTCTTTCTTGATTAGCTTTCTTACTTAAATCAAAACTTGTTAATGTGTTAGCATCTAGACGAGAAGCTGCTCCATTTTTTGCTTTATTTATTAGTACATCTTGTACAGCCAAATACTCAGCTTGACCATTAGATATACCCTTTATGTTTTTGTAAAATTCAGAAACTTCTAAAACTTCAACTGAGAAATTTCTAGAAATCTGATTGTCTTTACCAACTCTCATTTCATCCAAAACAGCATCAAGGTCTGGATTTTCAGTATTAATATAATTTAAAGTAGCATCATTTACTCTTTTATAATCTTCATCTTTATATTCAGGCTTTTCTTTTTGTTGAAAATTAGTTATTCCTAATTCAGATTTTCTAATTTGAATCTGTCCTTTATCATTTAATTGTTGAGTAACTAAATAATCTTTAGTAACATAACCATCTTCGGTTCTTTCAATAAAAGATTTTATTGTGGGATTACCTTCTTTCAAAGCCATGAAACCAATTTCATTACCTTCTGCTTCATAAGCTTCTTTTAACTTATCAAACATAGTAATAAAGTTTTCTGAGTTTTGATATTTTTTAAATCCTTGTTGAGCTACTTCCAACTCTTTAAACTCTTTAAATCTTTCATCAAATTCTGCTTGACCTTCAGCTTCAATGTCTTCTTTTGTCTTACCCGAAAATAAATTTTTCAAGCCTCTCATACCGAAATTAAAAAGATTTGTTGGTGTTCTTGATGAAACATATTCGTCCCATCTCTTATCTAATTCGGCTTGTGTTTGTGGCACATCAGCATATTCTTTTTGTAACTGTAACCACTGCTGGTTTTTATTAGTAGCCAGTCTTCTAGCTTCTTTATAAATATAAGCTTGGGCAGGACCAGTTAATTGATAGTTAGAATAAATACCACCTTCTCCCATTTGAGCAGTTAGATTGGTTCGATAAAAATTTTCCCAGAAAGCTAACGAATCACCACCATAGTTATCAGTAATGATTTTATTATATTCATTATAACCTTGCTGACCATTTAAAATATCATTCAATTTAATTTTTTTATAATTTTCTTTTTGTTCAAAAGCATTAAATTTTTCTTTGACCATGCTGCTTAGACCAGAAGTTACTAGCTTGGCAAGAGCCATTTTGCGGTCTTGTTTTTCTTTTCTCTTTCTTTCTTGTTCAAATGTTTTCTGTTGTTGTCCTAATAAAGACATACCAAATTCTACTGAAGACATTTTTTCATAATCTTGTGCCATTTTAACTCCTTTCTAATAATCCTTTTTGTTCTGGTTCTTGTCTAGCTAACAAACTTTCAGAAGGTTCAAATTCTTCAATCTTTTCTTCTACTGATTCTGGTAGTTCAACTTTTTCTAAACTTTCTCTTGTTATAGTTTCTTGCATAGATTGAGCAAGTCCAGAAGGCTTTCTTAACTTTTGTTTAATGATATCAGGTAAATCTTCTTCTTCTGTATCATCAATTTCAAACTCATCTTCTTCTAAATGCTCACCTTCATACAAGACATATTCAACACCTGACTTTTCAGCTAAAGCTATAATCACATACATGAGTGGTTCAGCTAAGATTAACATTAAATCAGGATTAAACAAACCATTTGAAAAACCTTTTCTCAATATCATATAGGCAATATCACTAACTGGAACACCTTTACTTACACTATCCATCACAGTGTAAAGTCTATCTTCTTCTAGTAACTCAGAAACAATATAATCTAAAGCTTCTTGGTGCTTAGTATATTTAGGTGACTGTTCCCATGGATAAGGATTATCTGGGTCATTTGTCAATGATTGACCGGGAATTGAAACTCCGGGATTTTCAGTAAACTGTTGTAAAACTTCTGGTTCAAATTCTTGTATGCTTTTCATATTTTCTCCTACCTACCAATGTTTGCTAAAGCTTGAGTATTTAATCCTGTATTATCAAATGCTCTACTTGCTTGGTCATAAAATGTTGCTAAACTTGTAGTGTAGCTATCTCCTTGTGTAAAGAAATTTTGAGCAGTTATACCTACACCTTCTTCTTCCCATGGATTAAAACCAATACTAGTGCTGTAGTCATCACCTGCTCCATAAATGTTTTCATCAATTTTATTTGATACCCATTTACTTGCATATTCGGTAGCTTTCTGTTCAGCAAAGTCTTGAACATTTTCCATTAGTTCACGAACTTTACTTTTACCTCCGGGTGCTGTCACTGTACCGGCTTTTAATGGGTCGTATTTGTATTTTGCTTCCATACCCTTTCCAGCTTCTAGATTTATTTCACCAGCTTTAAGTGTATCTACTGGAGTAAAGTTACCATTTAAATCAGCATTAAATTCGTTACCTAATATATCTGAATAGGTTCCTGTAGCTTCATTGTATCTAACTTGTCCAATAGGTTGATAAATCTCACCAGATAACTCTCCTGCTTCTAAAGATTTCATCTTTTCAACATTAAAACCTTTTTCATCGAAAGCTGGTTTGGTTGCTTCCTCTAAGAATTTATCAGTAAATGAAGTATCTACTTGAACTCCTGCTGCTTTTAATTGACTTGCAGTTGCTTGATATTTACTACTACCAAATAAGAAGTTATTGGTTGCAGAAAAACTTTTAGTGTATCCAGATTTTACAGCATTAGAAAAACCTTCTATTGGATTTGGCAATCCGGTAGCTTCAGCAATTCTAGTAAAACCTGTATCAATAAAGCTAGATACTCCTTTGATTATTTTACCAGCAGTAGCTCCAGCATGATATACACCTCTAGCAATACCACCTACAGCTTGAGCAAAAGCATTGGAACTACCCATCATAGAACTTGCCCAGTTGCCAAAACCTGTCCATGTGGCACTTAGTCCTCCAGCAGCACCGCCAACTAAACTTCCTATACCCGCCATGGCATAGGGCATCACCAGCATTAAGCCAATTTGACCAATTATCCCTGCCTTATTGATGGCTTTCATTACTTTACCACCAACTTTTTTAATACCTTTCCAAACTTTCTTTTGAACTTTAACAACTTTTTTAGCAACTTTTTTAATTCCTTTTGCTATCTTTTTAAATGTTTTCTTTAAAAATCCCATTCTATTTATTCTCCTTGTGCTGTACCAAATATACCATCTATCATATCTACTAAATCAGAATACTGACTATAATGTTTACCAAGTGCTGAAGCATTATCAATAGCTTGTTGAATTAAAGCATTCTTTCTATTTAGTTCATTTTCTTCATGTCTAAATTCTCTATCAGCATCATCCCTTAATTCTTGCCACATAAAACTTAAAGCAGCGGTATTCATATTATAAGCATTCATAGCATTCTGCATGTTGATTTGATTCTGTACAGCAGTATCTGCCATGTTTGCTTTTCTTCGCCATTCAACATTGGATTGCATAATTGCTTGTTGATTTGCGGTATTAAACTTATCTCTTTCAAAAGCCATCTGAGCATTAAACTGATTGGTTTGATTTATCATAGCAGCATTAGATTTTGCAATATCAATCTCATTAGCAATCTTTCTAGCTTCAGCTGCATTTCTTTGCTGAGCATTAAACTGTTCAATGTTATTAGCTTGTTGAGCATTAAACTGACTAATTTGAGCAGCTAAAGAAGTATTAAATTGATTGGTTTGATTCTCAGAACTAGCTCTAAATTGTCGAGCTGCGTTTTCTGATGCCTGATTACTTAACAATCTTTGTTGCTCTTGTTGTGACCTAAGCATATTAGCTTGTTGCTGATTTGACAAATTCGACATATCCATTTGTAAAAATGCTTGAGCATTCTGAACAGCTAGTCTTGTTCTTTGGTCAACAGTTGCTAAATCAAGTGAAGCCATAGCGGTAGCATTTTGCATAGCTGCTTGTTGTTCAGCATTAAAGTTAGATAGTGTAACAGTTTGCATAAATTTACTATTAGCTAATTCAACTTGCTGAGCATTGTTAAACTTAGCCATATCCATATTAGCTACCATGTTGGCATTTGCCATAGCTCTTTGTTGGTCAACATTAAGTTGTGCTAAGCCCATTTGTTGTGCTAACTCAGCATTCTTAACATTCATTGCCATTTGAGCATTTAAGTTGGCTAATTCAGTTTGTTGAGCTGCGTTTAAATTATCAGCACTTGCTTGGTTTAAAGCAGTCAAGTTTGCCAATCTCATTTGCTGGTCATTTGACAAGTTTGCTAAATTCATTTGCTGTTTAAATCCAGCATTTCTAGATAAAAAATCTGCAGCTAATTGCATCTCTGCTAATTGTTCTTGATTTTCTGCAGATTGATTAGCTCCTTGAACTTGTGCTTCTATTTGTAAATTAGCAAGATTCATCTGTTGCTCATTACCTAAATTTTGAGCATTAATAGCTTGTCGGTTCTGAGCATTTAAAACAGCAGCTTGTTGTTGATTATTTAAATTTTGTAATCTAACTTGTTGCTGTTGCTGAGCAGTTGTCATTACAGCTTCTTGTCTAAATTGACTTTGCATCACACCCATTTGCTGAGCAAACTGAGCTGTCTGTGAAGCTGCTTGTTGTCTATTAGCTAAGTTCTGCATCTTAAGCTGTTGAGCCTGTGTAGCTTCTTGTAAGTTAGCTTGTTGTTGATTACTTAAGTTTTGTGCAGCTCTAGTTTGTAAAGCTTGTGCATTAGATTGTGCCATAGGATAAGCACTCTGAATAATAGCATTAAATAAGGCATCTCTACCAACTGTCGAAGCTGTCATACCTCTTTGAGCCATTCTTTGATTAACAGCATCTACTGCTGGTCTAGCCCATAAAGGTATTTCACCATCTTCTAAACCACCTAAGAGTGATTCCATCTGTGAAGAAACTAAAGCTTCTTGTGGTAAGGCAGCAACAGCTGCTTGAACTTCTATTGGTTCATTGTCTATCTGTGCTTCAACAGTTGCTGGGTCTTCAACAATAGCTGCTGATATTTCTGGTGGTAAGTCAGCAGTCTCAGCAATCATTTGAGCAGCAGCACCTTTAGCAGCTGTACCTTTAACAACTCTTTGCTTAGCTGCTTCATATCCAACTTGTCCAACTATTTGAGCTGATTCAGCACTAGGAGCTGCTTCGCCTGTTAAGGCAGCACGAGTTTGAGCCTCTGCTTGAGGAGTGTCTGATATTTGAGCAGCTACAGCATCTACTTCAGGAACAAAAGCTCCTGAGGAAATAACTGCATCTATTGTCTGTGCTTTAGCAGCATTAGCGGCTTGTTCTGCTACTTTAGCAGCTTCTGCTGGTGTAGTTAATTTACTTAACTCTTCAACTTTAGCAATAGCCTCTGGTGATAATTCACCTAAAGCTGCTTCAACTTCTGGAGATTGTCTAACTAAAGATGGAGCATAAACCGAAGCTTTTAATTCTGGCTGTTGTGCTGCCCGTTGTACATCAGCTTCGCTTACTTTTTCAGTACCTATACCTTTAATAGTTTCAACATTTTGAATTCTTCTATCTTCTTCTATGCGTAAAGCTTCTAAATCTTCTCCTACAGGAACTTTTACTGCTTCAGGAATTTGTGGAGCCTGATATGTTCCAGCTAAAATATCTTCAGCTATTTGTCTTGCTGGTGCTGGTGTAGGTGCTTGTGTTGGTGTTGTGGTATCATCGCCACCGCCATTATCGCCACCACCATTATCGCCACCGCCATTATCGCCACCGCCATTATCGCCACCGCCATTATCGCCACCTATATCCTCTTGGTCTCTTCGTGGTTGACCATTTTCACCAAGATACCAGCCATCAGCTTTCGCAGCTGCTTCGCTTTCGTAGCCTAATCTTCGCCACCATTCTTGACCTTCTTTTTCTGGAGGTCTAAATTGTGGACGACCTTTTTCATCAAGATACCAACCAGCGTCTCTAGCTTCTTCTGGAGAAGTAAAGCCCAATCTTTGCCACCATAAATCTTTATCGGGGTCAAAGCCTCCTCCATCAGGGGGTGTAGGTGGAGGTGCTGGTGTAGGCACAGGACCAGTTGTAGGTTCTGGAGTTGACTCTGGTGGAAACTTAGGAGGAAATTGTATATCTGGGTCCAATTCTTTATTAGTGGTCATGTATTGAGAAGGCACTTGAAATAGCTTATCTCCAGCTCGACCTGAAGTTTTATCGGCAACTGCATTAACTCCTCTACGAGATAATTCTGCTCCTATTTTATATTTTTCTTCTTCTGGTAATTTATTAAAATCTTCAACATAGTAAGGGTCTTTACCACCAACTATACTGCCTTGCTGAAATCCTTTACGAATAGTATTCATTATTTTTCTTAAATTACTTTTTCTTTTTCTTGCCATTTTTCCTTCTCTTTAAATTTTTTAATACCTTACCTTCCGGCACTCCTAGTGCTATGAAGACTGCTATTCCTTTACCTTTGTGCATTCTTATTATACATCATTTCAAAGATTTTGTCAATCTTTTCTTCAAGCTTTTCAAACCTTTCAAGTATTAAATCCATTTCAGTTCTAACTTCTGGTTTAGTTACATAGTGCTTAGCAATCTCCTCTCGAGTCTTATTAAGCAATATGTCTTGTCTTTTTATTTCAGCACTATTGTTTCTAATCCCATACATCAATGGAGCTAGTACCAAAGTTATAAAAATGTTCCAAAACAAGTATGGGGTTAATTCCATGTTAGCTTCCTATAACTCTACTAACTGATGTTGGTGTAACTTTCTCTGCTATCTGAGCATCAATACCATCTTTGTAAGCTTGTACTTGGTCAGCTCCTATAGCTGCTTCAACCCAAGCTTGAACATCAGATACTGTTAAGTCTGCAAAGCTTGTGAAGTCTGCTAGGTCAGAGACATCAAGCCCTACTGAACCATAAACACCTGCTGAAACAGGGTTGCCGTCTGCATCATTATTAGCATTATCTTCACCAGATAATCTCCAGTGAACATTATAAACTACGTCAGACTCAGTGTTGGCTGGGTCTTGACTGTCTGTGTGGCTGGGATAAGTGTCCACATTCTTTACATCCCATTCATATGATATAGCCATTTTAGTTTTCTCCTTTATCCTTGTTCTTTATTCAATATCATCATGTACACTTGCTTTGTATGCTTCTTTTACTTGTTCTGTCCATTTAGTATTACAGATAGCTTGAACCTCTGCATCTTCACCTGAAATATCAGTATCTTGCCAAACACCTTCGCTATCTTTAAAACAAGGTTGAACGACATGACGATGAAAAGACCTTGACAATTCCTGTCCATCATCAGTGATAACAGTTGCCTGTCTTACTTGAATAGAACCTTTTTCAAGAACTTCTATTTTATCTATTATTATATTTTTTTCTAAAGCCATTTTTTTTCTCCTATAAATATTAATTATACTTTATTATGCAACTTCATAGTAACCACCACCATAAATAGATTTTGCACTTACATTATTATTATTTACTGCAGTACCATCAAATCTATGTGCTGTTATGGTTGTTGTGCCACTACTTGCTATAAATCTCAACTCTTGTCCACTATTACTATAACCAACAGTCCAACCACCTCTATTAGCATTGGCTCTATTTTGTCCACTATCGTGGTTTTTAACAGTGAAAGGTAAGTTGTTTATTTGGACAGGATTGGTGTCTGAAGTTGTAGGAAACTGTAGATAGAAAGTTACCCAAACTCTGTTGCCAACTTTTGTATAATGCCCACCTGCACCTGTTGGAGTAACATTTGGACAAGTTGGTGTCCATTCGCCTTCTTCATAATCATCAAGTGCATTGGCTGCTGCTGTATCGCCATTGAAAGTAAGACCACCAGTAGACAATATCCTCATGCGTTCTGCGTTGTTTACTCCAACAATGAGGTTATCTGTATTGTGGTCGTAATTTAAAAAACCTCTTGCCAAATCAGCTTGGTCGCCAAAGAAAAATCGGCTTAAAGATGTGTTTGTTCCCGCCTTTATTTGTAAAGTAGCTGTGGCACTACTTGAAACTACAAGCTGATAGTCAGGGTCTGACTCACCAATACCTAAACCTGTTGAGGTTATTCGCATAACTTCTGCTTCTGCTGCACCAAATCTTAAAGCATCAGCAACATGATTGTATGTTACAAAGCCTTGATAATCGGTTGTTGTATTTGTATCGGTAAAATGCAAAGCTGAGGAATTACCACTACCTGCATAAATAGACATGATTTCAGAACCAGAGCCATCACCAACAACCAATCTATTTTGTGGGGAGGTGTTGCCGATACCTACGTTGCCTGAAGAGTTGATTCTCATGCGTTCTGTTGGATTATTAAGTCCATCTGCTGTTGAAAAACTTAACACACCATCTTTTTGTGCTGATGCACTATCGGAAGTAAATGCACTTATAAAAGCAGTTTCATAAGCTGTACCATTTGAATTTTCAGTAATAAAATTAATCTTAGAGCCTAGCCCTGCTGCTGCAGTTCCTGATGTTCTTGTGAAAATTGACAAAACATTACCAACAGAGTTTGTGTCTGTTGTTGTTTTATCTATTGTAATCATGCTTCCAGTAGTTGTAGCATTTACCACTAAAGGTGTTGAAGGACTATCTGTCCCAATACCTACGTTGCCTGTGTCTGTAATACGCATTTTCTCAAAACAAGTACCCCCAGCAAGTGCAGTAGAAAAAGTTAAATCAGTACCAGCACCAGTTCCATCCATTACTGGTGCAATAGCTGCACCTAAAGTGCTACCATTAGAGTTGGCTTTAGCAAAACCAAGCACTCCATAATAATTGCCATCTGTGTATGAGCCTGATTGATGGCTTAAAACAATAGAATCGCTTACTGATGTTAATGTAGCATCATCGCTAGTATTTTTTACATGAAGTGTGCCTGAAGGACTAGTTGTACCGATACCTAAACCTGTTGAGGTTAGTCGCATACCTTCTTCTTCTGCTGCACCAAATCTTAAAGCTTCATCAAGGTGGCTATATGTTACAAAGCCTTGAAAATCGGTTGTTGTATTTGTATCGGTAAAATGCAAAGCTGAGGAATTAGCATTACCTGCATAAATAGACATGATTTCAGAACCTGAACCATCACCAACAACCAATCTTCTTTGTGGGGAGGTGTTGCCAATACCTACGTTGCCATTTGCTTTTATTCTAAATCTTTCTGGTAATGTTCCAGCATTTCTATTAATGAAAACCCAATCAGCATCTTCACTTGCTGCAGTTGTATCGGTAATTTCCATTTTAAAAATACCCATACTGGTTTCAGTACCACTTGCATTATTACCTTTTATTAGGAGACCTCCTATACTATCTGAAGCTGCTGGTGAAGCAGAATCTCTAAACAAGGTTAAGTATGGACCAGCATCTGCAGTTGCATCTGTAGAAACCAAACGACTAGCAACTCTACTAGATGTATTTATCTCTAGTATTTCTGAAGGACTATCTGTCCCAATCCCTACGTTGCCTGATTCATCAATTCTTAATTTTTCAGTTGTGCTTCCAGCAGTAGATGTAAAGAATCTTAATATTCCATCTTCAGTACCACCTGTAACGTCAGCTATCTCAGCAGAAATAATGGCATAATTGGTAATTGCTCCACCATCATCTTCACCTCTAAAGTTAATTTGACCAACATCATCTCCGTCTGCTGGTGATGCTGAATTTCTATATAGTTCTAATGTAGGAGCAGCAGAAGCTCCTGCATCTTGTGATTCAAGTCTTATAGCAGAACCTACCACATGAAGTTCTTTTTGAGGACTTGCAGTCCCTATACCAACTCTATTGTTGCTTGAATCAACTTTAAGGGTTGAAGTATCTACTGTTAGATCA
>Ga0208162_1000772_pt1 | contig 17542 bp, 17 predicted proteins | sample CB_VirMetaG_4_FD_184539 | JGI IMG/M metagenome (GOLD analysis project Ga0208162, IMG submission 184539) | Freshwater to marine saline gradient viral communities from Chesapeake Bay - CB_1508_1M Viral MetaG (SPAdes) (version 4) | ecosystem: Environmental > Aquatic > Marine > Coastal | place: USA... | reverse complement strand
CTTGTTGCGCTTCAGATAAAGTTAAATCATTGCCTTTTGACATTTTTCCATTTATTCCCTTGGTATTAGTATCAATATCTTTTAATTCAGTTATCATATCATCTTGTTTTGCTTCAGTTGCTCTTCCTACTAAGTTACTTTCACTTACTAAAACTAAATTTCTATACACATCAAAAGTTCCTACATTACCAGCATTGGCGTCCATACCTAATACATTTAATGTAACATTGACAGCATCTTGTGATGCGCCAGAATTACTACTAACTACTAAATATAAAATTTCCTCATCAAGTAATCCTTCACCAGTAACTGTTTTATTATTCAATTGAATGTGTCTATTTGTAAATTTAGTCTTTGGTTCACCTTCACCATAGAACACGCATTCTTCTCCAATACCAATAATATTATCATTATCATATTCATAATCTATTTTGGAATGATAAAAAGGGCCAGCATCTCCACTTCCAGTTGGTTTTGTATAAACATGAATAAAAGGCATTGACGCAGTTTCACTATTTACATTAATAAATGCTTTAAAATAAACTGATTGTAATTGCCTTAATGTTACTATTTCTTGGGTTCCATTGAAATAATATAAATTAAATTTAGTTCCAGCAACACTATTTGTTAGATTCCAACCCATTCTATGTTCTGGGTCTTCTTGAACCACGCAATCAGTATCTGCTTTGACAGTAGTCCCACCAGCAGAAGTTAAAAGAACTTGCGCGTATCCATTGAAATTAAGTTCCCTTCCAGATACATTTTTTAAACTTTCATCAATAGCATTATTTGACTTAGTTACTTTTCCAAGAAAATTTGAATTTCTATTTATAGCATTAACTAAATTTTGTTCAATAGTTTGTAATCTAATATTAGTTGAATCCTGAGACATTATAATTTATAAAAAGAAAAAAGTTATGAAATTAAAATTGTTAAAGTGGCTAATCCTTTCATCTCAAAAGGAGTATAATCTGCGTTAACAATCCTTGCTCTGATGGTTCTTAATAATTGGTCTGTATCATTTTTGACATCAATAAAAAATGGTGTTGAAGGTTCATAAATAACAACCCCTTCTTTGTCACTTTGTGGAACGACCGCTAATAAATTCTTGCGCTGTTTTACTAAACTATCATATGAATCAAGTGGTATATTAAGTAATTCAACTAAGAAAGCATCAGCAACAACCTTTGGATTAAATGCTTTAGATGCTGGATAAATAGCACTTACTAAAGGAACAGTAATGTTACCTAAAGGCGTTCTTTGTTGTGGGAAATTTAAAAATTCTGTTAATGATATACTTCCTAAATCTAAAAAGTTGGGGCCAGCATTTCTTTGAGGTGTTGGTGGCGCATGTAATTCAGTAGGGTTATTATTATCACCTTTGAATGTGCTTGTAGCATATGGACTATCAGTAACTTTAACATTATTCATTCGTGCGTCAGCTCTTTCTCCAAAAAATACATTGACTGGATATAATTCACTACCAGCAGTATAGTCCCATTCTTTAATAACAGTTGGAGTAACACCCATACCTGCTTTATAACAATTTGCCCTTACTTTACCATTACTAATTTCTACTTCAATAAAATCATTATTTACATCTCCATCACCTACATACCCAACTGTAACAGCAGAAGGAGTTTCAACTCCGTTTTCTATCCAACCATAAGACCTAGTTCCACCAGCATCAATATTCACTCTTAAACCATAAGTAATATTTCCAATTTCTAATTGACTATTGTCAGTAATTAAAGTATTTGATAAACCAATAAGAAATCCATTTTCATCAGCAATAGTTGCTCCAGCGTTTTCTAAAGTGTAAATTTTACCACGAGTAAATCCACAACCCCTTGATATAAAAAATGGGTAAATCATATTAGCATCAACACCAGTTCCTGCTGGTTCACCTGTTAATTTACTCCATAATCCACCAGCAGATGTAAATCTTTTAACCTTGGTATCATCATATAGCCATTGTTCTTCAAATTCTCCAACTTCACCTAGTTCATATTCAATAACTACTTTTTGTTGATTATTTAATTGACAACGCCATTCCATTCCTAATTCCCTTCTGTTATTAAGTAATTCCACAAATCCAGTATTAGCATTAAGTCTATCTTGAATATCATCAAATAAATCTGTTGCGTTTGAACCAGTATAAACACCATTTGTTAATGTTACAGTTGTTTCACCATAACTTGACACTTGATAACGAATAGTGCTGTTCTGACTATCTATTGTAATAGTGTCAGTTTTTGCTTCAACTGATACATTTTGAAGTGCTATTTTAGCATCTTTTGGAACTACAAAATCTTCATTAAATGTAGCATCAAAAATTGCGTTTTCATTTTCAGTAGTAAGTCTTAACAATCTCATTTATATATTATTTAGATATAATTTATTTAGATAATTCTTAAAGTTTCCTCTATAATTCATTATTCCATTATGCGTTATTTCACTATCTAATATTGCGTATACCTTACCACCTATTTCACGATACAATTCACAAAATGAATAATCTTCACTTAAATATCTATTATCTTTTATAAGACATGGAAAGAAATCAAAATAACATTTGCCGTTATGCGTGTATCTTCTATCCTTTAATTGTAACGCCATTTGTTCAATAACACTTCTTTCAATTAGTAAAAGACCAGTTGCTATATGCTTGACTTCAACTATATGGTTTTTTAGAGAAATATCAATGCTGTTTAAGAGATTTATATTATATTCTTCAAGATTTGTTTTTTTCCTATAAACTCCACCAATTACTTTTTTTCCACTTGTTAAAATTTTGTATAAGGTATTTTCAAAATCATACAAATCATTATCAATAAATAATAAATGGGTATACCTATTATCATAAATAAAATCAGTTATATATTCATTCCTTATGCGTGTAATCAAAGAACCAGTTTTTAATGATATAGAATAATTGGCTGCGTGTAACTTGAAAAAATCATAATTCATTAATGTAGTCATCAACTTACCGTGGACATATTCATTATTACTTGGTATACATATCAGTATGTTCATTTATATATCGTTAGTTTTTTTTTTTCTGTAATATTCTTTTTTTTTTTCCAAAATTGATTCTCTATTATTATAATAATATTCTAAACTTCGCTTGTTTATTTTATCACGAAATTCTGGGTCTTGCTTTTTATTATTATAATACAATCTCATATTCTCATTCCTTTTATCAATATATTCTTCATCATTCTTTTTTTTATCATAATACTTTTTTTGCGCTTTAATTAATGCGTCACTTCTCATTTTATAATTTTAATACATAAAATTTTTTGTAATTATATAATATATGGATAGTATCAATAATATAATTGAAGTGTTACAAGAGAAAATTAAACAAGAAAACTACGACCCAGAACCAGAGGTAGAGGAGAAAGAAGTAAAGAAACCTAAAAAAACTGAGAAGCAACTTTTTTATCTACCTAATAATATAAATAATGCCAAGAAGAAGTAAAACCGAAAAAATAATTAATGCGCTGACCAGATTGGTAGAAAAAATTAAATGTCGTCTAATATGTTGTTACAGTTCTTGTAACGAAAGGGGAGAGAGTCCCCCCTCAACCCCCCAAATTAAATAATTTTTTGTTATCTTTTTTTAAAAAAGATGTAATAATAATAATGATTGACCCACTTTCAGTTTTAATAGGAGTTGGTATAGGTTTTGGAATTGTTATTTCATTTAAAATAATTAAATTTTTTTGTTGTTGTTGTTAGGACTTTTTAAAAAGTCCCCAAAACATTTATTTTTGTTTTCTTTTTTAGAAAAAGAAAGTAATTTCTACAAAAATATTTTCTGTAATAATAGTATAAATGTCTGATACTGAGAATTTTGAACAACCAGAAGTTCCCAAAACTAAAACCAAAAAACCACGCAAACCAATGAGTGAAGAACGAAAAGCCCAATTGCGTGAACAATTAAAAGCAGCCAGAGCAAAATCAAATGAAATAAGGGCAAAGAAAAAGTTAGCAAAAAAGATTGATAAAGAGGAAGAAGAAAAAGCACTAGATGAAAAAATTGCTAAAAAAGTGCTTTCAAAAAATCCAATGGAAGATGAAATTAAGTCACTAAAGGAAGAAATAAAATCTTTAAAAGAATCTGGGGGTTCTAATGCTGAGATAAAGCAATTAAGAGAAGAATTAAATATGTTTAAACAAGGATTAAAAGAACAAATAGAAAAAGCAAAAAAGAAAGTTGAATTTAAGGAACCAGAAAAACCAAAAGAACCAGAAAAAAAAATAGAAGTAGAAGTTAAAGAAGATGTAAAACCACCAGAACCAGAAGTTGCTCCTCCTCCCAAATTCAAAAAAATTTATTGTTCTAGAAGGGGATTTATTCAAGTCCCAGTCTAACTGTTTTATTAACTTTTTAAAAAGTTATTTTTTAACTCCACCACATTCATTTTTCTGTCCCTCACACAGACAAATGTCTTGAAAACTTTTATTTTGATATATTTTCTTACCGTTACTGAAATTAACTACCAAGAAGTCGTGGTTACCCTCAGTATGTTCTCTAAACATGTCTTTGAACTTTTTTTTGTCTTTCAAGTAATTAAAATCTGCGTCAACTAATTCTAAGTCTTTATTAGAACATTTATGAATGATAGCACCAGAAACCTGTTCTCTACAAGTGCGTGATAATTGTGTTATGCGCTGATTAAGTGTTATTGTTGATATAAGATATTTTCTACCGTTACATAAAATTCTACTCATTATATCATTCTTTTTATTTTGTCGCTGTAAATTAGAAAAACCTAAGTCATCAAAGATAATCAGACTATGTTCTGGTTTCTGTTTTTCTCTAACTGCTTCATTGTAATTATCAACAAGCATATCATAAATTACATTACCAGCAACTTCATCATAACTGTCAAATACATTTGAAGATGGGATTTCTAGTTGTTCTATAATTTGATGAAGTTTCATATCACCTTTTACTGACCCAGAAAAAATAAATATATTCTCTGGTAAAAAATCACCTCTGTAAAAATCATCTCTTAACATCATGTTTCCAAGTAACCCAGATTTACCACAACCAGTTTTGCCCAAAATTAATAATCTCATTGGTAAGTCAAATATACCTTTTTTAGGTTTAGTAAAACTGTCACTTTTATCCTTCATTTTGTATATTTCGTGAACCATACTATTATTATATAATAACAAAATTATTTTTCTCTTTAAAATGTATATACTATGGATATTTTTAGAAATGCTGATTTGAATGATTTGAATAATGCGCTAGGTGATGCTAGAGCAGATGAAGCAAATAAAGAGGAATTAAAAGCAGAACAAGAAAGGAAAGATGATAAATTTAATGAAACCCTCCAATCTATTACTGACCCAATCGCTAGTGAATTGTTACGAAAACCAATTGAAGACTTATCTAAAAAAGTATTAGGTAAAGTATCTGGAGCAATTAGAAGTAGAGTTGCTGGTGGTATTAGGTCAGCAGCCGAACAAGGAAAAACTTTTGCCCAACAAAAACTATCACAAGCCGCTGATAGATTTGGAGTTAGTGACCAAGATTTACAACAATTAAGAAGTGGTTTTCAACAATCAAGGGCATCAAGATTTGCTCCTAGTAGAACAACAACAACTGGTAGAGCCACATCAGCAGTTCCAGACCAAATTGAAGACGACGCACGAAGTGCCTTAAATACTTCAAGAGTAGTTGATGGTAGAACACCTTTAAAAGCACCTCAAACTGATTCAGCAGGAAACCCAGTTGAAGTTGATGCTTTCAGTGGTAAACCAATTGTTAGACAAACTGAAGCACCTCAACCATTTACCGAAGCAGGAGATGACTGGACTGCCGATTTATATGATTCACCAATTAGTCATGTCAACCCAGGTTCTGCTCTTTCTAAAGCACAACCATCATCTGAAATAACAGCACCACAAGGAGCAACCTCTGCTGAAAAATCTGCTTCCCAAAGATTAGGAGATATTTTTGGTAAAACTGATTATAAAGATGTTGCTACACCAGATTTTAGAGCGCCTCCAAGACCATTTCAACCATCATCAGCAGGTGACGCCCAACCACTAGACCAACTAGCACCTATGCGTGAAGCAATGAAAGGAACACAATCTGTTGAACAAATTTCTCCTAGACAAGCATTACGAAATAGGAGTATATTAGACCAATATGCTAAAACTGACGGTGACTTAATTAATGACCAAGCATTAGCAAATCCAACAACACCAAAACCAGTTCAATTACAAGGACAACAACCACCACCAGATGCTAAACCAGCAACAATTTCTGGAGAACCTACACCAACAGACCCAACAAAACCACCAGAACCAGAACCACCAACCGATAGTGGAACACCTCCAGCACCAACTGGTGAAAGTGACGCAGACGCATCAGTTTCAAGAGCTGCTGGTCAAGATGTAGATAAAGCATTAGAAAAAGGTGGAACAAAAACTTTAAAATCAATAGGAACTGATGCTTTAGAATCATTTGGAGAAAGTGAAGCCGCTTTAGGTGGCCCAGAAGACCCTTTAGCCGATGTTGTAGGATTAGTAGCAGGATTAGGAACACTTCTTGGTGGAATTTTTGGTGGTCACCATACAGACGCAGTTTCAGATGCTCCAGCAGTCAATTCTGGAATTCAACAAGGAGTATATTAAATGTGTCAAAAAGTGTCAAAATGTGTTTTTTATTTGACACAAAACAATTAATTTGAAATTTTTGCTTTCTTTTTATAAAAAGAAAATTAAATAAAATATCTTTTTGATTTTTTTCTCTAAAACTATTATATATAAAATGGACAAGTTCTTAAAGATTAATTCAGTTCAAGGCGGAGATTTTACTAGTTCCCAGAATTTAGTTGACTTCGTTATACCTAGTTCTATGGGGGTAGTAAATCTTAAAGATAGTTATCTTAATCTTAACACTAAAATCAATGTTACCGAAACTGACACAACTGGCGGTGAAGGTATTTATTCAGTTGGTTTAAGGTGGAAAATGGACGGAGCAGGCCCTCACACTTATCCAAAATTCGTTAACGCAGCTTTAGTCAAAAATTGTCATGTAAGAAGTGACCAACGAGGCCAAATAGAGAACCTTCGCAGGTGTGACCAATATAGGCAACTTGTTTCTACCTATGATAGAAGTGAAAGGGAAACTGCTTGTAATTCATACATTGATGCTACTCAATATATTAACCCAGTTAACAAAAACAGATTTCCAATATTTAGGGAAATTAATAAAACTGGTGGACTTAAGAGTAGAAACTTAGACATTGCTCCAATTCAAATTTCACTTGCTGATTTATTTGGATTCTGTGACGCAGCCCCAGAATGTGACCTTTCTAAATTAGGAACACTTAGATTTCATTTTGAACTCAATCGTGACAGAATGGAATCAGTAGTTAGAATGGTAGACCCAGCAACTGAATGGGCAAGTCAAAACTTGAAACTTATGGAAGATATAACTGCTGATGGTGATGCTAATGAAGTAACAACCAAAACTAAATTCACTAACTTAGACCTTTCTCCATTCTGGGTTGGTCAAGCCCTTGAAATCTCTGCCACGCATACAGATGGAGGGGGAAGTAATATAGCTAATAAAAGAGTTGTTATTGACAATATTACATGGGATAAAGATAATGGTGGAGTATTAAAGATTTCTTTCACTGAATCATGGGGTAATTTAGCAGTTGGTAAAACTTATACTGATATTTCTTTAATTCCATACTATAAAGACGCTTCTACACCAACTACAATTAATGTTGCTACTTCAGTAGAGGTAAACTTTGCTGAATTAGTAATTAAACGAGTTGGAAATCCAGTTGGTCTTGATGAAATCAGATTTGATACTTTTTCAACTGAAGAAACTAATGGTTTAGGTCTTACATCATTCCAGAATCAATATCAAATTGAACCAGATGCTAAGAATGTCCTTATAGCATTCCCAACTGATAATAGTGATTTAATTTCAGTTAATAGACAAATATCTTCTTTTAGACTTAGATTAAATAATTTAGATATGACTGATAGACCAATAGTTTATGAATCTCCTTTATATTACGATAGGTTAAATATGACCCTTGGAAATATGGGAACTAGACTTAAGTTACTCAGCGAAAACATGGGTCAAGACACCTCAGATTGGAATAATGTCTATGACAGTCAAGATACTCAAACAACTGTTATTGCTAATCCACTATTCCAAAGTGAAAGAGAGAAATATCTCCAAGTTAATATTGACGCAGTAGGTGCTGGTGTTAAGAAATTAACTATATTCAAACAACTTCCAAGAGTTATTGAAGTTTAGGTTACTTTTTATTTTTAATTTTTGCTTTCTTTTTTCAAAAAAGAAAATTAAATAAATAATTAAGTTTTATTTTTTTCTCTAAAAGTATTATATATAATGAATAATTGGACATATCACTCTGTTATCCCAGAAAACAACAAGGCTTCATTTGGCGAATATGACAATATTGATTTTCAGTTAACTTTTGAAGGTCGTGCTATGAATTTAAATTCAGTTAGAATCATTGGTGACCTTTCAGTTACCGCTGGAGGAAATCCTCTCAGTGATGTTACAAATGTTGCTAAGGATATTAAATTAGATAGATTAGTAGGCGCACACGCATTTATTGAATCTATCACAACAAGTTTTTTCAATGGTGGAAATGTAATTGAAAACTTAACTGAATATCCTAGATATGTAAAAATGAAAAACGCAGGAAGAAAAGGTGTCAACCAAATGAATAATGGTTCTAATGTATGCGAACTTTTAGCTCCAGTAGATGACATGACTAACCTTATTTTAAAAGGAACTGTTCCACCAGATAACACTACAGCAAATCTTGCCCCACTTAACCCAGATTTTAGCATTAAACCAGAAATCTGCTTAAATAATGCTTCTGGTAGTCCAGTCTTAGGTTATTCAAAAACTGGTGCTATTAGGTTAACAGTCAATCTTGGAAGAGTATTTTCAGCACTTTATGGTGTAGATGTAAACAATACAGTTTCTTATTCAATTAGTAATCTTAAAGTATCTTTCACATCAGTCCCAGAAGACCCATCAATGAACGATGCTGTAGTAATGAGAACTATTGTAAATCTCAAACAATCTATTGAATCTTCATTCGCAAACATTGGTGTTAAAGTCCCAGCAATTTGTGACCGTATGAGCGCATCATTCCAAGTTCAGCAAAATGAAAATACTGCTAAGAATAATAATACAGAACTAGCAAAAGTTCCAAATCTTACAGAACTTCAATTCTTATTCAATGATAGCACTAACTCATTAGTATCCTTCTTATTAAGGGATTATGAAGAAATTATTTCAAGGTATATTGATAGTTTCTATGATACTGGTAAGAATGCTTTAACTACTTATAACTTAGCAGATAATGATGGTTTCGGTGCTGGTCTTGATTTTGATGATTTCATTGACCTTCGTAACCAAAAATTCAATTTACAGTTACAAAGTGGAATTTCTGGACAAGCTCAGAATATGATTATTTACATGTATTTCCATTCTATCATTAAAGTCTAGTCTTTTTAGAAAAAAGACTCCAAAAAAAGCAATTAACTGTTTTGTTAAGTTTTTAAAAACTTATTAATAATAAAAAAATAAATAATTATTCTTTTATTTTTTTTTCTCTAAAACTATTATATATATAATGGCGGAACTTTACAATTCAAGTATAACTACTAGATTAATAGACCCAGTTTTTGAAAGAGCCAAATTTCGCAGTGAATTCAGACTCAATCCTGATACCTGTTATTTAAGTTCATTAAGATTGTTAAACTGTGGTATTTCTTCAACTCCAGCACAAAAACTTAATGGATTAGTTGGTTCTTATGGTTGTATTAAATCTATTCAATTATATGATGGTAACCAACTTTTAGACCAACTTTTAGAAGCATCAATTTATAATGGTTGGAAAAATGTCAATCACGATAACGACACTAATCTTTCATTAAATCGTTATACAGTTAGTAATGATTTAGGTTATGTTGCTTCTGGTAACCAAGATGTCCAAACAGATGGTTCATACCCTAAAGATGATATTAAAGTAAGAACTCAAGCACCAAATAACACAACTGATAATAAGAGTTGGCTTGCGCTCAATGATTGCTTACCATTCTTAAGGGCTGCTCTTACACTTCCAACAAATGTTTATCGTTCTCTTAGACTTGTTATTAACTGGAAGAATGCTAATGAATTAAAGAATATGGTTCAAGAAGATATCACGCATACACTTTCAACTTATGAAGAATGTGTTTTAGTTGCTGATGAATTTAACCCAAGTGAAACTCGTGATAAAATTATGGGTAACTACAACGGTGTTTCATATAGACCAGTAGAACATGATTCAGTTGACCTTCCAGCAATTACTGGAGTAACTGGAACTAAGGCACAATCTAATTCAAATATGGTTAAGGGTTTCAATGGTAAAATGCTTCATAAACTACTTATGGTTCAAACTCCAACTGATTCTTCAACTTGGGTTTCTGGTAATGCTAACTTAGGTTATGCTGACCAAGGTAGTAAATCATTATATAAATCTAACTATCAAGTCCGTATCAATGGTGCTAATAAATTAACACGCACAGGTTGGTCTGGTCACAATCAGCGTTTAGGTGAACTTGTTGATACTTATGGTGAAGTCAATGTTTTAATGGGTCAGAATGAAACTTTCCTTGCTGAGGGTAACAACTATATTGACAATGGTGCTTCTATTATGGGTCAATTAGATTACACTGGTTTAGATATTCAAGAAAGGGTAGATGAACTTATTGTTGAGGTTGATAGAACTGGAGTTGAAGGTGACGACAGTCTTAACCAGCGCATAAGACTTAATCTATTTGGTGAAGTAGATAAACAAGTTGTTATGAGAACAGACGGAAGATATAATGTTATTTATTCTTAGGACTTTTCAAAAAGTCCCCAAAATTATTACTGTAACTGTTTTGTTAAGTTTTTAAAAACTTAATTTAATTCATTTTTATTTTTTCTAATTTATAAGTATATATATGGATACTTACACATTAGAACTTAGACAAAAAGATGCTGTAACAACAAATAACAATGGGGATTATGAAAGCATTGTTCAAGAAAAAATCCTTATTGAAGAAGGTGATTCTGTGGTTATGAAATCTGTTTTTATTGACACGCAAGCCAGTAGTAACCAAAAAATTAATGTCCCAGATGATTTAACATTAACATTTCAATGGATTAATTACCTTCAATGGTCAAAAGGAACAGGAACCTTTATAAATGCTGGTTTAGAATTTAACCCAGTTGATGGTTCTCCATATAATTATGTTACACCATCAAACCAAGAATATAGTGAGATGAAAATGATAAGCGGTGATACAGCGGATTTTGATTTTATTACACAACTTGTTTTTAATACTACAACTTATAAAGCAGGTGGACAATCAAAACCATTTGACCTAACTATTACATACACCAATGAGAAAGATGTAGTTACAAATAAAATTCTTAGTATTCCAGCATACCAAAACCAACTCACACCACATACTTATGGAATAACCATTTTATATAAACGAGCAGAGGGTTTAAAATTTTCTCCTAGTGATTTAACACAATTTGGTGTTGTTCTTGATACAAAAATTTTTGAAGTTCCAGCAGACCACATTGTAGGAAGTCCAGAATTATACACTAAAAATTTAACATTAGAAAAAGGCGCATATTCACCAGTTGATTTATGTAACGCAATCAATAAAGGGTTAACTGAACAAGTTTCAATCAGTGATGGAGATTACTCTTTATATGGAAATCAATTTTTACAAGTTAAACCACGCGGCGGTAACTATATGGTTGCTATTGGTCAAAATCAATTATTAAGAGGTGGAGCAGCTAATGTATTTGAACCTTTTCTAACCCCACCAAATGGAACTCCAGCAGGTGAACGACTTTTAGTTGGAGCAGACCAAATTGAATTGTCATTTAGTGATTCCACGCAGAAATTCCTATGGAATCAAATCCATATGTCAGTCTATGATGATACTGGTGCGCCAGTAAATAGTTATAATCCAGATGGTGTTGTATTAAAAAAAGCAGGTGGAATTTTTTGGACACATTTAGGAGCAAAAGATTCTAATGGAAATTATTTTGATTTTTGGAGTAACCTCTTAGGTTTTGATTTAACAAAATTATATCCCCAAGAATCATTAAATCTTATTAAAGGAATTTATTGGCGACCAGCAAATGCTAATAGAGATATTGCGGCTCCAGCATATAATCTTCAAGCAGGTCAAAACATAACTGAAGGTTTATCAACTATTGGTGCTTTAGTTCCAACTAGTAAAGACGCACAAACAGCAGCTGGTGGATATTTCAACCCACTCACTGGAGTAGTAGAAAACCCAACTAATGGTAAAAATACTGCTATTGAAGCAGCCACTAGCACATTACAAGCTGCTCAAAGATTCGGTTATTTTCTTATAGAAGTAAATGCTAAGTTTTTAGGCAAGTTTGTTCAGAAAGACCAAATGAAAAATAATATTAGGGCAATTGTGGGTAGATATTATGAACTTAATAGTTACACATCCGGAAGTCAAGGTGATTCTTTACTCTACACGCATATAGGAACACCCATGTATTTAGAATCATTTAAATGTAGAATTTTAGATAGTGACCAAAATCTAGCACCGAATCTTGGCCCAGATAATACTATATTCTTACAAATTGTTAAGAACCCTAAGAATACTGAATTAGGACAGGTTGAAAGTGCTGTTCAAGGTCAAGACAAAAAATAAATTAATTAATAATTATCAATTTAAAAATAATATCTAAATATATATTATAGAAGAATGGAATCAAATTTCAAAACTCCAAGTTACCAACGCAAAGCGTATAATACTTATATTCAGCGCAAGAAAGAAGACGCAGAAAAATATAATGACTTTAAGGAAAAGTTAAAAGCAAATCAGAGAAAATATTATTTAAAGAATCGTGAAAAGATTCTTGCCAAAAAGGCTGCTGAGCGTGAAGCAAAGCGAAATTCATCTAATGAAGATGAACAATAAATTTTAAATTATCTTTTTTTTTAAACTATTTTTGAATTTTTTAAATATATATTTAATTAATTAACTTAAAAATTATTTTCTAAATATATATTATATACAAATATGAATGTGTTAAATCAAGAAAATATCTTAACTATTAATAATATGTCTGGTATTCAACGATTACGCCAATTACTCCAACAAGATATTCAAGAAAAGGGTGTTCAAACATATCAACCTAAGGTTTTAAGAAAAGGTGGAATTCTCACAGCTAAGGCAAAGAAATTCAATCAGCGCATGATTAGAGAAGGCAAGATGACAAAGTATATTGCTGGTGACAAATTTTATAACGCACAAACGCAAAGATTTGTTAATAAACCAATTGATAAACGAAGTGGTAACATTAAACAATCATTCTTAAATAAGAATACAATCTTTGGTGATACTTTTGTGCCAAAGAAACAAACACTTGATTTTAGATATGTAGCAGGAGCAGGAACAAATGTAACTTGGAATAGTGAAAATGATTTATATAATAATGGTTTATTAAGAAAGATAATAATTGACAATGGTATTCAAGGTAGTTATAGAATAATTATAAATAGGTCTGGAGATAATATTTTTGATAGTAGTTTTAATATTGATAGTAATTTTTGGAAGAACAACGCAATCCAGTTTCAAGTTGATTCAGCAAATATGATTTGGAATAATCAATTATCTAGTGGTGAAGTTGTCACTTTTGTATTCACTAAAGAAACATTACTTCCCACGCAATATTATCAACAATCATATTTAGATGGTGTTAACCATTGTTTTTTCTCAAACATTATCAATTGGGCAAAAGATGTTATAGAAGGCACTAAATCAAAATCTACTATTAAAAAGTATCAATCTATTCTTAATAAAATTATTGGTAAGGTAAGCAAGGATAAAAAGAATAGGACTGAATCAAAACAAGGATATTTAGAGCAATATAAAAAGGGTATTCCAGAAAGTAAGATTGGAGATGTATGTGAAGATTTACAAATTGGAGTTACTATTGACCAACCATTTAGCAATAAAATATTATATGAATACCGTTCAAATAAAAAACCACTAAAAATTTTTAGATTTCTCAATACAAGATTGAATCATATTGAATCAAATGAAACACCAATTAGATTTGATAATGTTTATAAATGTTACGAACCAACAATTTTATCAAGAGTTGATATGACTAATAAATTAAAAGAATTGAATGATGATAATCAATTAACTATTTATAGTAAAGATAAATATGGTGTCAAATCAATTCGCACATTAGATTGTTATTATGCGCTAGAAAACAAATACCAACAAGCAGTTAGTAAATTTGAAAAAGAATCTGGTTTGAAATGGTGTTCTATTGATGCTAAAAAATACCCTTTGTTACAAAAATTTATTGACCTAGGAACACATTTTAATGGAACAATTGACTTTGTTGATACTTCTGAATTCAAGGAAGAAATACCAAGTAACATTGAACATATTGACATGACTAAGGCATATACTCAATTTAAAAAGTCAAAGTATTATTGTGGGTTTATGGGTAAGATTACAGACTTTAGAAAGGTTGACAATTATGATATAAATGGTATGTATTTTATTAAGAACATTGACTTTTCAAGATGTAACCAAAAATTCGTTGAATTAAATGATAGATTGGGTTGGTTCTATGATGGTAATGTATACACTAAAGCAGAACTCCACGCATTAAAAAAATATGGTGGTAAGTTTGATGTTTTATTTGGTGCCTTCGGAACTAGATTTGATTTTGATTTTAATGATGAAATGACTAATACTAAAGAATTAATTGAATTCAATGAGAATGAATTTAAGATTAGTTATTATTGTAAATGGGCTGGTATGAATTGTAGAATTAATGAATCAAGAAATTTTTTTATGCGTGGCGACATTAACTATTTCAAGAATCTTAATACAAAGGCAGATGTTTTTTATTGTGATGATGGTGAAGCAAAAATTAGCTATCCAACTGAATACAGATATAACAAAAAACATATTACAGCACAAATAACTGCTTATCAAAGGTTACATATGTTGGAACAATTAATGAACATGAATTTAGATAAACTTGTGCGTGTATGCGTTGACGGTATTTATTATTTACCTCATCATTATAAACTCAATAAATGTTTCTCTAAAAAGACAAGAATGACATTTGGTAATGACCCTTGTGTATGTTATCTTTCAAATTTAATTAACACACCAGTTTCATCTCCAGCAGTTATTGACGCAATGTTTGAAGACCTTGCTGACCATCGTCCATTTTATCGTAGTGAATTATTTAATTCTGCTGGTGGTAACGGTAAAACCTATTATAATTTGATAAAAGAAAATGGTTTTATTAATACAGTATATGTTCCCCATAGTCACAAGTTGTCTACAGCAATGATTAAAGAATATAAAGAACATTTTGGTGATGATAGTATTCTGCGTGTATCTAATCATTCACGCATCTTATCAAATATTTTTGGAATAGTTGAGGGTGAATTGTTCAAGCATAATGTTTATGTCATTGATGAATGTTCTATGTTAACAGAACATCAAAAACAATTTATTCTAAAGCATTGTCTAGGAAAGGTTATTTTTCTTGGAGATTTAGACTGCCAAGCATTGCCAGTTATTAATAATGCTATGATGTTAAAATTAGAATCACAATATCCAGATGGTATACCAAAAAAATTTGTAACACAAATGAATTCAAAAGGAATTGATAATGTTGATAAACTATTGGTAAATGTTAATTATAGGTTCAAAGATGAAAAGATTAAATCAGTTATTAAGACTGTAAGGGAGAACATTAGAAAAAAAATTGATTTTAAAAATTTAGGTTTACAAATGGTTGATAATGAATATGTTAAAAAGAATTATAAAAAAGAAGATATAATTCTTGTTTCTCGTGGTAGTGATACTAATATTGAAACTAATCTTAATAATCAATGGACTGATACTTTCAAAGATATTCAAAAGTTTAGAATTATGGAGAATACTAAAGAATATAAAAATGGTGAAATTGTATTTGAAGATATTAAAGGTATCAAAAGACAATTAAGGCACGGTTACACTATTCATTCAGTTCAAGGTGAAACTTTTAAAAACAAAATATTCATTGATATGCGCTACATGACTGATAACAGATTATTTTATACAGCTATCTCAAGGGCGAATTACTGGACACAAATTTTTCTCATATATAATTAAATGAACACTGCTGACTATAGAAAAAAATATTATGAAGAAAATAAAGAAAAATTAAAAGCTTACCAAAGATGGTATTATAGAAAAAACAAGGATATTAAGAAGAAAAAGGTTGAGATTAAAGAGGAACCAATAATAGAAGAACCGAAAGGACAAATAGTTAGATACTATGGAACATTTATATTACATTTTGACTAAATTGAATCTATTTCTGAAGTCTTGTATTGACGCAGAAAATGTTGGTTTATTCCAAAGTATCCATCTACTTAATGACCCAGCGTTATTTGGTTTAGTCCAATCTTCTCTTGCTTTGTGACGGTCTAAATATCGTTGCTTTCTTTTTGGGTCTTTGTGAATAGTGAAGTCACTCATTCCTTTAGCACCAAATGGAATTGTTTCAACTTTCTTTTTATCTTTATTATAAAATATTGCTTGTAATTTTTTGTTTTTTTGCGTTGCTGGTATTATTTCAACAAATTTAATTTTATCCATTATATATATAGTGACATAAAAATGTTAGAAGGAGAATATCTTGAATTAGTAAATGATTTAAAAAAGAAGTTTGATGAAAAAGAACTGGAGATGGATAAGATAAAACAAGAATGCGCTGAATTAAAAAAAGTATTTATTAGCGCATACGGATTCATTAGAGTGATGGACATAATGGCAGATAATACTGAAATTGATTTTGAAATAAAAGGTATGATTTCAATCATTAGAAATTTTTTAAGTGACATGTTTGATACCTTTTTTCTGAGTTAATATTAATGAGTATACCAGATAATATACTAAATCCAGCATTGTATAAAAAGGCAAAAGAACTTGCTGATAAAACCTATAAAAGACACGGTCTTTTTAAAAGTGCTTTTATCCAAAAAAAGTATCAAGAATTTGGGGGAAAATATAAGGGTTCTAAACCTTCTGAAACAAAGGGCATTCAAAGATGGTTAAAAGGTGAAAAATGGATTAAGGTGTTACCATATGTAAAAGAGGGAAAGATAGTTGATTGTGGAACTGGTGATGATAAACATGCGTGTAGACCTTTAAAAAGAGTTAACGCAAAAACACCAATAACTATTGATGAAGTAATTAAAAAGCACGGTAAGAAAAAAGTAATTGAATTAGCAAATGAAAAGAAGAAAGATTTAAATACAAGAATAAATTGGAATACTGGAAAAAAATCTAAATAAATATAAAATGATACATACTGAAGAGATGCGTGATATATGTAACTATATAGTTAAATTATATAGATATTATTGGTTAAAAGAATGTCAAT
>Ga0208162_1000771_pt1 | contig 17549 bp, 11 predicted proteins | sample CB_VirMetaG_4_FD_184539 | JGI IMG/M metagenome (GOLD analysis project Ga0208162, IMG submission 184539) | Freshwater to marine saline gradient viral communities from Chesapeake Bay - CB_1508_1M Viral MetaG (SPAdes) (version 4) | ecosystem: Environmental > Aquatic > Marine > Coastal | place: USA... | reverse complement strand
CTGTCGAGTGCAACGTAACCATCGACACTGTTTTGCCCTGTTTCACTTGTCGATCTCTGGGAGACCTGCATGGCTCCATTGATCACAAGATTTCTGTTACTCAACGCACCAGCAGTCGGCATCTGTACGCCGTCAACGGTGACGTGACCAGCGTTATCTAGCTGGATGCCACCGTCTCCGGTTGATGCGTGTTCAATGTTTGTTACTTTTATTGTGCTCATAATCAGGTATCTCCAATGCGAACGAACAAGAAAGTGGTTTCATTTTGATCAGGATTGCCTAACAATCTACTGTTACTATCTACAGACCCAGTAACAAATCTAACTCGAAAAGTAGAAGTGTTTGTTACGTCAACGAGACTAAATCCTGTAGAATGTCCAGTTCTTGCGTCTCCAGATGGGTTTCCGTCAAAAACAATAGAAACTACGTCCCAATTAGTGCCGCTGTTTGTTGACACTTGTAAGGAAAGATCACAGTTATCGTTGCTTGAGTGTACCCACGCTGCAGAAAACATTATAAAATAAAGACCAGTCCTAGGAAATGTCCAAATCCCTGAAGATTGAGACATTCCGGTGCCAATACGACCATAAGTAGCGTCATTAGGTCTTGAAAGATTAGCCGAAACAGTGTTATTTTCTCCCTGCTTATCAGCAGTTAAACGCCAAAGATCTGCTTCTAGAAATGGTGCAACATTAGCAAAGCTTAAAGCGCCAGATCCATTTGTTTCCAGAACCTGTCCAGACGTGCCATCTTGAGTCGGCAACGTAAATGTTTTATCCGTACCAGTCGGGCTGGTATCGGCGGGAGCCTGTAGTGTTACGCTCCCGTCTGTACTTCCTTTTAGTTTAATGCTCATGGAGCCTCCGCAACGGAAGCCTGATATGCAGCAATGACATCAGCAGTCCACAGTGCATTAGCAATGTCTTGCACTTCCTGCGCTTCACCAGTCACGTCGTCGCCAGGGACAACAACGTGGCGGTGATGCTTGCGTCCCAGCTCAACACCATCCTCTTCGACGACGGTGGTGGTGCGGATTTGGATGACCTGATTAGGCAGGATTTCTTCTTTGTATTCGAGTCGTTTTGTAATAGCCATTAAGAACGTCCTCCAGACGAAATAGGTTTAGGCAATTAAGGGGTACAGCGATAAGTACCGCCCATAATGATAAATTTACTTGCAACATCGGAGTAATTCGGCTTGTCGTCACCGTTGCCACCGCTCAAATATACTCCCAGCATCTGATTGGTTGTGCCTTGCGGTCTTAAGTGAAAGTTAGGCAAATTTCCATTGGTGTGTGCTGTAAACAATGAATAATGGTTATTTCCATCGCCCGCTACGGTGTAGGGCAATCCAGTGATATTGATGTCACTACTATCAGATGTGTTGCTAAAGGAAATATACATGCTTACATGAACTAACTGCCCAACTTTGACGTAATCAGCGCTATTGATTGTTATTGTGCCGTCATATTGCTGAGCAGCTGGCGTCCATTCGCCCTCTTCATAATCGTCGAGAGCGTTTGCATCAGCAGTGTCACCTTTGAAGGTTAGACCACCAGTTGAAAGCAGCCGCATCCGCTCGGTATCAGCGGTGTAAAAAATAAAATTACCAGACTCTAGGTTGTTTATATTCAGGTCGTTGCCATTCATCTGAAACAACGCACCATCGGCACTGGTTGCTCCAGTAGTGGTGTTTGTCATGCGCAAGAAACCATTCGAGTCTCCAGCATGTAAATGCATTTCACCTTGTGGTGATTCCGTTCCGATGCCAAGTTGTCCAGAGCTGTTTATAGTTGCTCGTGCCGTTCCGCCTGTAACCAGCTTTACCTCATTTGTTCCACACTGCAAACCCGTATCTGTGTCAGCGCCGGTAAACGCTGGGTTTGCAACTGTATTAGTACCGTCAATTTTTACAGTCATAATTAAACAATAGTCCAGGTAGAGCCAGAAGGTACGGTGACAGTTGCACCGGAGTTGACCGTCAAAGGTCCAGCACTAATAACGTTTTTGCCAGTGCCAATGGTGTAAGAAGCAGTAATGGTGTTGTCATGTTCGACAGCCCACGTATCACTACCTCCGCCCGTTGCACCACCGCCAATAGCTCCCCAAGTTGAAGTGTAACCTTCAAACTGTCCAAGGGTGCTGTTGTAACGGATCATGCCTGCAGCAGGTGACGTATCACGTTGTTGAGTTGTGCCTACAGGCAGGTTTGCAGAACCGTCAGAAGCTGTTTGATCAACAAAGTTGGTATCTACATAGGTTTTGGTAGCAGCATCTTGTGCAGCCGTAGGGTTACCAAGACCAGTAATTTTGCTAGTGCCCATAGCAATGGCACCAGTCATCGTGCCACCTGCTAGAGGCAGTTTAGTAGCGTCAGCAGTGTCAACATACGTTTTAGTTGCTGCATCTTGATTAGCAGTTGGATCACCAACACCAGTAACCTTATTAGTACCCATCGCCAGATCACCTGACATGGTGTCACCAGCGGCGGCTACATAGATTGGGTTAGCAGTTGTTGTCGTATCTACATAGTTCTTGGTTGCAGCATCTTGTCCACCAGTAGGATCGGTAACACTGGTAATACGGCTAGACTCAAGGTCAACAGTGCCAGTGCCGTGTGGACTAATGACAATGTTTTCGTTACCGCTGTCACTGACAATCTTCTTACCGTTAACATCTAGATCACCACCAAGCTGTGGCGTCAGATCTGACAGCAGGTTAAATGCAATAGAACCCTCAGGAATGGTAACGAAACCAAGCTGTTGGTCTACCTCAAAGAACGGGTCATCGGTCTGGTTACCACCAATCTTAAACTTACCGTTGTGATCAGTGATAGCAGTCCAGATCTTACCGTCATTAAGTTCAGTAATCTGTTTGGTCTCGTCCGGTACACCACCGTTTTCAGGCAATGCACGGTAGTCCATCCCACTACCGACATACTCCATAGTGTGACCACTAGAAGCAATCTGTGAGCGCAGGAAGAACTCTACAGCAAGGTTATCTGCTACAGCACCATTAAGACCAAGGTTAGTGCTACGGTTGTTAGGATCAGGACGGCTGATAGTAACAGTCCATCCATTACCACCTTCGCTGTCAGTGTTAGCAACAGCAGAAAGGATAGGATAGGTAACACTATTAACAGTCACCAACATGTTGCTAGCGGGACGGTTTGTATCTCCAAACCAACCGGTACCAGTAGTAGGCTCATTAACATTAAAAGAAATAGCACCAGAGCTAGCTGCACCATCTACGTTAGAGGTAAAGATAGCGTTAGGGGACTTACCATCAGCAACCAAAGCACGCTCACCAAAGTCAGTGGTAGATGCAGCCAGGTTAGCTTGACCACCATTCAGACACTTGATGTGGTACTTGTTAAAAAACGCATAGCTAGAAGTACACTGAGCATAACCGTTGTTAGTAACAAGGATACCAGGACCATTGAGACCAACGTGGGTATAGCTGTCAGCAACAATAGACCGCAACGGACTGGTAACTGCAGGCACAGAACCGTCAATCAGCAGACCACCACCAGTAGGTGCGTTGTCAGTATCACCAGCTGCACCACCACCAGGGGTAATTACATTGATGTTATTGTTGTCAATCTCAGAGTCTGAGAAGTTGGTACAGTTCTGGATGTAAGGTGATTTGGTAATCGTACAACCAGGGTAGAACGCAACGTTCCAACCTTGTACAGTAGGCAGGACAGCATCAAGAGCGTTGCCAGTACCTGAACCAGCCTTCATACCAGTAAAGGTCAAGTTTTGCAGGAATGTACCGCTGTTAACACGGAACATCACGCTGTTCTCAGTAGCTACCGTAGGATGAATAATACAGCTACGGAGTGCAGTGCCAACAATAGAAACGTTAGCCTTAGTAATATCAATAGGACAAGCCTCTTGATACACACCAGGAGCCACAACAACCACACTACCATCACCATAGGTAGCATCAGCGTTGATTTGTTGGACAGCAGCTTTGATCGTCAGCTTAGGACGGCTAATCCGGTGACCATCATTGTTATCATCACCAGCAGAAGCGTCCACATAGACCACTTTAGGTTGGTTAGTAAAGGTACCACCAGACGCAATACCAGTCCATGCACTACCATTCCAGACAGAAAGGGTCAGTTCAGCATCGTTTTGCAGCCAGGTTTTACCAGTTTCCCAGTCAGATCCAGTAGGAGTACCGGTCTGGACAAGAGTGTCAAACCGACGTGCAGCTGCACTTGCAGTAAACAGGTTGGTATCTGCAGGAGTTACGGTACCTGCGTTCTGTTCTGCATAAGTAATAAGGTCTTCGTCCTTGATCTTGTCAAGGTCGATAGAATCGTCTGCAATAGACAGAGTTACATCACCTGCACTGTTGTAAGTGGTGGTGATAGGGGTAGTAGAGTTTAGTTTAACTAGACCTTTTACGCTAGCAGTACTGTCAGGAACAGAAATAGTGGTCTGTTTACCTGAGTTAGAACCACCAGATGCGTCGGTAAGGGTAACACCGTTACCTCCAATCAGGTCATCTGTAATAACTTTACCAAGCTGAGCACGGTTAACGGCGTCATCATCGTCCGTTCCGTTAGCAAGGTTGATAATCTTATAATTCTTGGCGTCAAATGCATCATCCTCATCGTCAGAAGCAACCAGGGCTTCACGAGCTACGTTAGTTCCTTCTTCTGCGATAAAGAGAACACGCTCAAAAGACTCGTTCAGGTCAGCTGCACGGATTGTAGAGCCGTTAACAAAGGTAGCAAGACCAGTAGAGTCGGTCGTACGCTCAACGATAATAAACGCACTAGCTGCAGGAACAGCATTAAAAGTAAATGTAGCGTTATTTGACGCAACCGTGTAGTTGGTTAGGGCAGTCCCCTGGGTGATCTCACCGGAGACCACCTGGGGATGCGAAGCGTCGGCAGTTGAAGTAGTATTCTGTTGGAGTTGCAGCACACCGTTGATGTAGACATCAATATCAGCAGCTGCAATGACCTCAAAAGGTACATTATATTGAGTTGTATTACCCGATTGGGTGTAAGTTTTCTTTGTAACTGCCATTACTCATGGTAATTAAGAACTGGTTGGGTGTGGAATCAGATGCCATGCTGTTTAAGCTTTTCAACAAGCTCATAGCGTCCGGTTTTGACAGCTTGCTGGTTAGCTCTACGAGCTTCAATACGCTCACCAAGCTCAGGAATTTCACGCTTCATGCGTTCAACAGCAATTTTTTTCTCTTCTCTAAAGATACCATCAACAATTTGATAGAACTGAGCTTCGTAAAGGCTAGCACCCTCACTAATTCTAAGGTTATTAGCCTTATACCTGTCTAAGCCATCACGCCATGTCTTGTTGTCAAGGATAACCTTCTCTAACTTTGAACGCAGTTTACCCATAGACATGTACTTTTGCAACTGAGAACGCTCGTAAGCGTTAAGAGTCACTCCATTGATTTTGTTCATTGTCTCAGGCAAGTTGTAGCGCATCTCAACTAGAGCTTCACGTATAGGATCACCATCAATAATAACAACAGGTACAGGACTCACAGCGTTAAACAAACGTAGCAAGGGATGCTGAGCATCATGCACCAGGGGCTTGCCTGTACGGTCCTTAGACAAAATGTCGTATTTGGGAGGTAAGGTAGACTTGCTAATTGCATCGCGTTTAATAAACAACTCAGTCAGTTCCTGAGCTTCTTTTTTGTTTGCATCAATAATGCTACCAAGTTGACCAGACAGACCAGCATAAGGCAGGTGAGAACGTGCAAACCGAGCTGCAACACGAGCGTAGTTCTGACCAGAGGTGTCACCACTCATCAAAGTAGCAAGGTCCTCAACGCCAGAAAGCATGGATTTATCAACAATAACAGCTGCTGTCATGTACACCAGCTTCTTCATTCCGTTGTCGATGTAGGATTCACCAAGAATATCACCGTTTTGCACCATGTTAGCTGCCATAGCAAACAGAGTGTTGAACGGTTCTAGGTTCTTGTAAGAAACATAGGTGTTGCCAAACTTAAAGGAATAAGGTTGGATACCAGCCATCTGCCATGCATCACGATCTTCCTTGGTGTAAGGATAGTCACCAGTCATGTTACCAGCCATAGCAGCAATGGTAGCCATGCCCATGATTGTAGAACCCATAGCAATACGGCCTTCCATCAAAGCTTTTGCCTGAGGCAATGTAGCTTCAGTCAAGCCATACTTTTCAAGGTTCTTACCATTCATGATGTCCTGGTAACGAGTCCTGAACGCTTCCAGAGGGGTATGCTTAAACACCAGATCCAGAGAGTTAAAACCAGTACGGACAAACGGGAAGAAAGCAGTCATACCAGGGATACGACCAATCATCTCCCAACCCATCATGTTACCTTCTAGGGCACGAGTCATAGCTGCTTCATCGCCTGCCATCTTAGTAGCAGCATCAGTCACAACATACTTACCATCTCTGTTCTTTTTAAAGATGGTGTCCCTAAATTTCTCTTCAGTGTTTTTAACGTAGTCCGTAAGTTTACTCAGCTCAATACCTTCGTCAGCAGCTTCAGTAGCAGCACGCATACGCATTTCAATGCGACCAATCAAGGTACGTGCAAGGCTATCACCAGCAGCCATAGCGTTTTGGCTGTACTTCACCCAAGGTGAGTTGTTGAAAGTCTGTACAGCGTCAATGCCTTTGTAAGCAATCTTTTGGGAATCAGTTCCATACTTCTCAACATACTGGCCCATGGCCTTCCAATTAGCAACATCCTTCTCAATGTCGAACCGAGTTTCGTAAGGAAGCTGTTTGTTATGGATACCTGAGTCCCACGTATATTTAAACATCTGGAAACCTTCAGCAAAGGCTTTACCCAAAGCGTCAATCTGAGCAGCTGCAATAGCCATCTCACGAGCATTAGGAGCTTGACCTTTCATCATCTGACCAATGCTAGCACCAGCATAAGCCTGGAAAGGACGCAAGATACCAATCATGTTGGTACCAAAGATAGCCTTTACAGGAGTGGTAACAGCACTAAGAACAGAGTTATAGAAAGTAGACTGTACTTGCTGACGCAGTTCACCCTTGACTTTAACACCATCAATCTCACCACCGTTAATACGAGCAGTAAAGAACTCTTGGAGTTGATCAAGAATAGTAACCTTGCCACGAGATACAGCGTGCATCTCCATCAGAGCTTTGACACCCTCATTATCACCTTCATCGGTAAGACGAACAAGCTCATCAACATAGCGATCAACGTCTTCGTCGATCTTTTTCATGGCTTCCTTGGCGTTGTTCATCATGCTTTCAGGTACAAGACCTGTCTGCATCTGCTTACCGTCAAGGCCCCACATGTAACCAATCTTCTTGTGTTCCTTAAGAGCAATACGTGCACTCTCAAAAACCATAGAAGCTTGGCGATACACCGTGGTGTCGTCAGCGATGTGGATAGCGCCTGTAGCAATACCCTGAGCTTGTTTCATCAAAGAGTTGATGGTAAGCTGTAGAGCAGCCTTTTGTGCAGGCGTACCAGTCACAATCTCTTTACCTTCGTTTCTATAGATACGAACGTTAGGAGCGTCTCTACTAAAAAGTTTAGAGAAGTTTTCAGCAATATCACCACCATTCTCAAGGAACTTAGTCATTTCGTACGTTTGACGCACGATCAGTTCTTTGACTTCTTTGTGGTTAAGGGTGTTACCCTTTTCTTGGAATACCTCAGTAGCAAGATCATCAACCACATCTTTGAGGTATGCGCTGATGTTCTTGTCACCACGAGTAATCTGACGCCATGCCGTGTTAGTAAGGAGAGGTTCATAGCTCATGCCCTCACCACCGTTTTTGATGTCATTGATAGCATCAGCAACGTGGTGTCTGGTACGAAGATCCTCGTTACTAGGATTAGTAAACGCAGTATCAGAAGGGTTGTAACGCTCAGGAGTCAGGTCAGGGTCAACGCCCTGATAGCCTTCGGCAGCTTTCTGCTTAGACTCAGCATTACGAGCATTTTGGTGGAACAGTTCAAGCTGTTCGTACTCTTCCTTTGCTGCCTGGTTACCCAGATCGTTGGCCTCATCTACACTTTTACCAGCTTTACGGGCACGAGCTGCAGTCCAAGCTCCCTTAGCAAAGGAGCTGATACCCCAACCTACCCAGTTAAGACCAGCACCAGCAGTCACAGTTTTGATACGTGACAGCCAGGGGTTGTCCTCAGGTTCAACAGCAAGGGCGCTGGTAAACCACGGAGCAATCCAAGGAGTGTGCTCATGGAGCAGGTTAGCCATGTTACCGGTTTCAGAGCTGCTAGACACAAGGTCAGCAACACCACCTTCCAGACCAACCTTACCTGCGGTTCCTACAAACTGCAGTGCACGGTTACCTTTACTATAGGTTTGCCATGCGCCTACAGCTTTACCAACACCAGAGACAGCACCAACAGCTTTACCAGCACCACCAGTAGCCAGAGTCAGCAGACCAAACTCCACCAATCCTCGGCTAAGTTTGCCAAGTCCGGTTTGGTTTTCAGGGATCCACTCATCAGGTAGATCCAACCAACCACCATCATTTGCTTGGTAACGGCTATCAAATGGGTTTTGGGTAGCATCAATAGGACGACCAAAGACAGTATTAAAAGAAGTCTTCAGGGTATCACCTGTAAGCTCTGCAAAGCCACCTACGCTTTCTACAGCATCAGCTGCGCCACCCACCAGGGCGGCTCCAGCTTCACTCATAAATGTAGGGTCTTGAGTTTCTTCTTCCTCAGCTTCTTCTTCATTTAACTGTTCTACTTGAGGCTGTAACTCCTCTTGTATAATTTGTTGACCAGCCTTTAAATATGTTTCAGCGTCAACGTTACCTGTTAAATAGTCTGAAGCTGTAGGCTGTATGGTATTAAATTCGTTTTCCATCAATAACGGCTCCAGACTGAAGTGGTGTACTCTTGCATGCTAGGGTATCCTTCACCTCCACCGTAGTTCGGGTTGTCCCAATGTTCCATAGCTCCTGGTCCGCCATACCATGCAGCAGCGGCCATACGAATAATAGTTTCAAGATCGTCGCTTTGCTTAGCAGCCATCTGAATGTATTGGTCAAACTTCTTGTTTACCATACGTTCTTGGTACATCTTGTCCCTAAGAAAACCATTCATAGTAGCTTTCTCAGGCATACCAAGTTCTTTAGCCCAGCTAGTACCAGGGCCTCCAAACGCTTTGTTAGCTGCTGAGTTTAGGTTGTACCACATAATTTGGTACTTACCCAAAGCAGGAAAGTCAGGACCATGAGCATCATCGTTGTGAGCGTCATACCTGTTGTTTGACTCTTGAATACCAATAGCCTTCCTCAAAGCACGAACCTCAGGAATACCAGCTTCCCGCAGCACGCGGCTGACAGTAGCAGGGCTCTTGTCCTGAGCTAGTAGGGTTTTAAGGTGAGGGTACTTGTTTAGAGTATCCGTAAGCAGTTGTGCGTTGGGGTCAAGTTTAACAGGTTCTTTAATACCAGCTAATTTGCGTTGAGCATTTAACATCTCAATCGAAGTCACGCCTTCAAGGCCAGCTAGCTTGTCAATGAGAGGCGTTGGGACTCCTTTGTCGTTAAGCTCCAAATCAGAAGGAGTGGTGACAAGCAGAGTGTTCCTAATACTTTTACCGTTGCTAACAATTTTCTTTGCGTTTTCAATAGCGGAAACTTGTTGAACATAGTCAGAAGGTAGTTTTGAAACAAGGTTAGGAAACGGATCACCAGGGCTAGAGTAAAAATCACTCTTCATATTATAAAGCTTACTCTTCTTATCGTTAACGCCGTCAATTTCTACAACAAGGTTTTTAGACGCCAGAGTGTAAGCCTCAGCTTGAGTAATAGGATTGCCTTCCTGTTCTTTTAGTTTGTAGATAGCACGAGCATCTTTTTCCAACCTAACCAAAGCGGTTCTTAAAGCAAGATCACTAGCTGCTCCTGTCAGCTCACCACTAATGCTGGTTTTACCTACATCAGAGACAGCCTGCGTAACAAGAGTTTGTGCAGCTTTGACTGCATTAGGAGAATCAGAACCAAAGTAATTTTCTTCAACAAGACCGTCTTGTACAGCTTGTTTAAGGAACTCAGGATCTAGCTTGTCTGCAACTTCACTCAAAGCAACAGGTTGTTCTCCGTTCTGTGAACGAAGATCTTCTAGGTACTCTTTAGAACGCTCTGGGTTAAGCCTGATGTTATCAAGACTACCTGTAAGTTTAGTGTGGTTGTCTGTAAAGATAGGATACTTATTTACGTATTTTGCAATTTCAATGACACGATCTGTCTCACTAAGGCTAGGAAGCAGATCAATAAGTTCTCTGAACTCTTCGTCAGCAGGAATCCGACGTTCTTGAAGTTCCCTAGTGTTGCGAGCATAGTCTGCTTCAATACCTTTTGCAAGGAGCTTTTGCTCACTAAACTCATCCTGATACAGCTCAAACAAAGTTTTAGCGCCACTAGGATGGCCTTCAACTTTAGCTGATTTTAAAGCAGTAATAACTTGTGCAGCTGTTCCTCTAGCGTCATCACTTGATTCAATAATGGTGTTGGCAATGTTAAGTACACGAGTACGTGCAGCAACACGTCCGCCCCGCTGAGCACCCATTGTATCAAAGTGCTTATGGGTAGACTCCATAAAAGTGATGATCTGTTTAGCAGGATCAGGAGCGCCAGGGTCACCACGGAAAGATGCAGCCAAAAGGTTTTCCTCAGCATCAACAGCTTGAGCAGCACGGTCAAAATTAACCTTTTGAACCACCTGCTTACGTGCAGTTGCAGACCGCTCTAGGATAGGAGCAGTAAGCGTAGTGTTACGGATAGCAGCGTTAAAACCTTTAGGGTTGTGAGAATCAATATACTCTGTCTGCAGGTAACGGACAGCAATGTCATATTGATCCAAGCTGGTAGGATCATAATCTTTCAGAACAAAAGGCGTTCCGTCATGATCTAGTAGAACAGTTTCATTGGTAGTCAGCTCAGCTTCACGGTGGGCATCCCAGCCGTTAGCAGCTTCCCGCATGGCAGCAAAGTCCCAGCCCATCTGTTCATACTTAGACAGGCTGCGGATTCGGTTAGCTGCTTCGGTTGTAGGAGCTTTTTGAGCTTCTGCTTCAATTTTATCGTGAAGAGCACGTTGCTGTTCAACAGCAGCCTCTGTTTGCTCACGCTCTTGACGAACACCTTCAGGGTCAGTGGCAAACAGCTCAATGCCACGGTTTACCTGCTCTTTACGATCTTCCATTATTTGATCAACAACAGTCTCTTGTAAGAGTGTGTTGATGCTGTTGCTGAATTTTGCGAGAGCGTTCAGTTCATAGCGAGCATTGCTTGCTTGCAGATCACTGACACGCTTCATCTCTTGGATTTCTTGGGAGGCTTGCTCCCTCATTCCTTGAATTCGTTCCCGTCCCTGCTCTTTAATTTGAGCAGCCTCTTCACGCATACGCTTAGAGGGGTCAATGACCTGACGATTACGGAATCCAACGGACTGTGAACTTCCTTGATACGGCATGATTTAGTTTAGCCTCCTACTCCAAAAAGTTTGTTACTAGCCATAGTGTCGTAAGCTCCCAGACCTGCGCTAAATCCACCAGCAGCAGAGCCAATCAAACTACCAGCCAAAGCAAGACCAGAAGGTCCTTGTTGCTTCATAGGCTTGATAGGAATGAACGAAGCTTGTGGTGACAGGGGGTTAGCGGGGAGGTTGTTCCATGCTGCAACGTTAGCAGCGTTCTGGTCAAGCAGAATACCATGCTGTTCAACACCAGAGGCTGCGCTAGCATCGTACATGCTACGGTTGATCTCAGCCTGCTCCAGGCCCAGAACACGTTGAGAGTCCATGGTTTGCAGGAGGAAGGACTGACCAGACCTACCTGTAGCCAGTACAGAGCCTTGAGCTTGTACAGCCTTTGCTACAGCACGCTGTGATTCAAAGGCAGCAGCTGCAGACTTTTGTTTAAGGTTGTTAGCAGAGGCAGCCAAAGCACGGTTGGCCTCAGCTTGGTTTGCAGTAACTTGACGATGGTAAGCGTTTCTAGAAGCAGTAGCTGCCTTTAGTTGTGCTTCGTAGGTACGTGCTTTTTCTTGATCTTGTGCAGCAGAGATCTGCAGCTGTCGCTGGTATTGTTGTTGTGCAATGGCGTTAGAGCGGGCAACAGCAGCAGATTGTTGCTGATGCGCTCCAATAGCTTGCATGCCTGAGCCCAAAGCAGAGACAACGCCTAAAGTTGCACTTATTGGTTCGCACATAATTTCATAAACTCAATAAGAGGTACACCGTTAATAGTATAGTATCTAAGGAATGTAAACCCTAGAAGTTTAAGAAGCTTGATGTGACTCTCATTTCTCATGTCAGCGTGGTTGCCAACATAAGGATAAGGTAGGCTATTCACCCACCTTCTTGCTTCTCTTACAAATGTGTGAGGATACTCCTCGCTAGCTTGTGTGCATAACATCCAGATACGGTTGTCTGGAGTCACGCCTGCCACACCGGCAGCCTTGCCGTTGGGCACCGTGAAGTACACAGAATAAGAGGAGCAGTAGTAGGACTCCAGGACCGCAGCCGTAGCTGACAGTCCTGTAACTCCTTCCACTTCTCTCTTATCTTCCCAACGCAGGTTTTCACCTACATCAAAAGCTAGTTGAGCGGTGCATGGTTTGATGTATTTACCGGCGTATATGCCGTTTTGTGTCATAACGTCCGTCCCAGCTGGCTGAGACAATGGTGGTGGTAAACGGATCGGGTACCTTGACAGTCAAGGTGTACTTAGTGTTCTTCTTGTAGATAGGAACTTTAACTGATTTGTACAGAGCAGAGGGAATGCTGTTAGTAGCGTTAGCACTAGCAACAATACCTGACTCATATTGTACATAGGTTGCGTGTTGGTCAGCTTCCAGGTGGAACTCTAGGGGACCAGAGACACCAAGTTCAAAGTTGAACCTATTGATACGTAGGTCTCCATTGATGTCATACTGACCTTCTGAGACTTTGTAGTAGTAAGAAGGTAGCTGTGCTTCCATAGTGTAGGCATATCCTACAGCAACGTCAGCACTGGACACATCAATCTTATTAAAAGTAGCTGTACTTCCTGAAACGCTGTCAGGAGCCGTCACATAGCCTTTATCTGTACCAGACAGTACAACCATCTTAAGGTTGTTTGTACCGCCTTGTACGGTGTAGGGGAGAGTAATGGTGGTGTTTCCATTAGACACAGCCTTATCGCCTGATGCAGGGACAAACATGTTGTCTAGGAGAGCCTCAAACTTACGAGCAATACTGAGAGGAGATCCGACAGTACCAGATCCAATCACATAGCTACGGTTAGAGGAAGCATCAGTCACCAGTTCATGGCGGCATAGGATATACTGTGTACCCTGTTTGGTTACAGCAAAGTAGTTACCGCTAGTATAGAGACTGTGACTTAGGTTACCTTCTAGTCCCCAGGTGTACCAGGCAGACTGATCTCTACGTTCTCCAGCACTGTAGTACTTGTAGTGATACAGAGTGTCTGTACCTGTCTTGGCATAAGTTACAATACCTGCTTGTGTAGAAGAAGCAACCTCATTGATGTCATTAGGCACAAACTCAGGAATAACCCTAGTCTGTTCAATAACTTTAGGAGCAGCCAGCTCACTTCCAATGACCAGCTCAAAAGCTTTGGCATAGGAAGAAGAGTTAGACACAAACATAATTGATGTGCCCAAGTCTACAGGACTGACTTCTGGACTACACTCATAAGCAGCTACTTTCTTGACCTGTGCTGTCTTAGGACTAAACTGCTCAGAGTCAGTAAACAGCATGAACTGTGCGTTTTCACTGAAAAGCATCACACCTTTCTGCACAGGCAGAGCGTGATTGATTAGAGCAGGTTTGGTGTCTGAAGTAGCAAGGTCAATAGGATCAGCATCACTGACGGTCAGAGCAGACTCAACAAAGAAATTGAAATAATCAGCAGGCTGACTCATGACAACTTGTTCATCAGCAATCAGTCCTAGCCTGTTACGGTAGAAGAAAAGCTGAGAAATTTTTTTGTCCACAAATGTGGGCATTGGGTTAGTAAGCTCATCACCTACCTTGCGGTCTACCCAATGGTTGTCAGGTTCGTTCGTAGGGTCAAGAGTAGTAAAGGTAAACGTACCGTCTAGGTTATTCACCAAAGCATGAGGCATGTTGCTGTAATTAAAACCTGCATCAATACCAGGCTTTACAGTCTCTTCCCATACACCACTACCAATGTTACCATCGTCAGCTACAAACTCTACGTAGTAATCATCCTCCTGGGCGTTCTCTGTGTTGGAGACTTTGACCAGATAACCATCCTTACAAAAGTTAGGTAGCCTACTAACGTCCTGTACAGTTTCAGTAAAAGCATACATACCATCACCTGCTACACCACCACGAACGGTGATACCGTTGAAGGCAGCAGTAGCACTCAAGAACAAACCGTTACCAGTAGGGGTAGCTGTAACAGTAGAGTACTTAGCTTCGATAGCAGTCTTGAGAGAACCTAGAACACTGTCAACAGTGATCTGTCCTTTGTTAGCATTCCTTGGCGTACGATACACTGCAGCATTGCTGTCAGAGTAGCTTTGGTAAGAAGATACACCACTGATAGTAACTGTGTAGTTCTGACCACCCACAGCAACTGTAATAGTTGTACCGTTTGTGACGTCATCACCTGTGTCTTGCAAGACAACCTGTGCGGTATAACGAGTCTTGTAGGTAGGATCAGTACCTGCTGCAGGTGTGTTAGTTTGAATGATCTGTGCGTTAACGGTTACAGTACCTTTAACACCATTGCTACCTGTAGCCGTACTGAAGAACTGAGTCTGTCCAGTGTACTGTGCGGTATCACTGCTTTGTTCCCATGTGTTGCTGCTAGTCCCTGCCTTAACAACCGTAAGAGACTCTGCTCTGTACTTAGTACTAGAGGTCAGGGTAGAGTTACCCAAAGAAACTACATACTCACTGTTGTAAGCAACGGAGTCTACAGTTACAAAACCATAGTGACTTTGGAAGGACGGAGTAGTCCTTGCTTTGGTTACAGTTTTATCAGGGTTAGCAATAAAAGTGTAATCGTTAATAGTAAGAAGCCCGTAGGGCTTAGTGCTACCAGTGGTTCTAGTAAGGTAGTTGAGATTAGCCCCACTAGCAACGTTAACTGTTTGTTTAGAACCATCGGACAAATCCCATACAATAATTTCAGGACTATTACCTGAGGTGATTTGAACGATATACTTGTTGTCATCATCACGAATGATGTCAAACCACTGACCGCCATCTTCAGCGTCAGTTAGTTTGCCAACGTACTCACCTGCTGGTCGTTTAACCAAACCAAAGGTAACGTCAGGGAGTGCATTGTGACAAGTCCGAAGTTGTCCAGGAAACTTGATAAAGTCGGGTTGTTGTGATACACCACCCAAGAAGTTTGGAATACGTTGATTGACTGCTGGCATTATCGTTTAAGAGCTTGGAACGGTTTGTAGGCAGTATAAGGACTACGCAGTCGAGCGTCATTGAACATGTTGTAATCACCCTGCTGGGTGTCATATTCAATAGCATTTGCACGAGCGTTTACTTCATCAATCTGCAGAATCTTAATAGTATCAGCATCGCTGACCATACGACCTGCAGCTTGACGAGCAGCACGAGCAGTGATGTAGTCGCGGAAAGCTTGAGGAATGTCATCAAACTCATAGAACCAAACTACATCAACATACAAGATTTCTTCGTCTGTAAATTTAAATGTATGATTGTACCGGTCATACAGCTTACCTTCACGCCTAGAGACGTCATAGGTATCTGTGTGTTTATACTTGTTAACATCCACCTGAAGAGCAGCAGGAGGAATCACCACCTCGTCGTTACTGTCAACAGTGAAGGGTACTTCGTATTCTGTATTGTACACCCAGCCCTCAGATTGAACTTCACGGCATACCTGTCGGAGCGTGCTTTGCGCGATAGCGACTTCAGGGCTTTGGGTGGTTAATGTGTTGACCGGAGTTTCTCCGACACTCATTAGAATAGAGTTAACAGCATCCAGTTCGGTGGATGAAGCGTAAGAAGGAGTTGCCATGATATAAAAAAAGGGCTCCCGAAGGAGCCCCAAAGAGATCAGAATGCTGCGTCAGCAGTGCTGGTAGCGTGAAGCTCAACACAAGCAGCAGGGTTCAGGTAGTCAGCGCCCATGGCGAGACGACCCAGGATCACGTCACCCTGATAGATCACGGAGACGTCGCCCGAGGTGACTTGCACCTGGGGTCCAATGGTTTCAACCACACCGGCTGCTTCGCGCTGGAAGATAAGTCCGCAGGACTTGGCGAAGGAGGTGGAGTTACCATAGTTGTTGTTGATACCGGTGACGGAGTCCCGGCCATCTTCAACAGACTCGCCCACGAAGGAGCCAGCGTTGTCGATGGTGGAGCTGGTACCATACTTGCCCTGGAACGGAATGTTCATGGACTTGTAGATCTTGATACCGGCGATGGACAGGATGCCCTGACCGGTTTGCAGACCAGTACCTTGCTCGTCACGGTTGATCAGAGCATTGGTCGAGACGTTCTCGATCAGCTCATAGTATTGACGAGGAGAGAGGACGGCAACACGTCCATCTTGAGACACACCTTTCTCATCCAAGACAGCAGCAGCTTCAAAGAAGGCTGCCACAATCTTAGCAGAATCAAGAGCATCAGACAGAGCACCGTTACCAGTACCAACTTGGATCTGGGTACCACCGGGCTCAACCTTACCGGATGCGCTGATGGGGTGAGCCTTACGTGCACCGCGAGCGATAGCACGGAAGATCAGACGGTCATACTTTTCTGCGAGAGCATAGCCGATTTTTTTGGAGATCTCACCACGCAGTTCGTAGTGAGCCAGGGTCTCATCGAGATCATACACAAAAGCAGAGCTGATGAGCAAGTCATCAACGTTGATAGTCTTCTCTGCCACCGGGGGATCACCCGAACCAAGAATGGGGGTGCCAGGCGTATGGAAGGAACTATCCATGCGACCAGTGTAGATGAACTGGAGGCTCTTGCCAGACTTCAGGGTGCGCTTCATGACGAGGTCACGAGCGATCGTGTTGTGCTGGAAGCCTTTGAACATCTCACCAGAGAAGAGCTTCAAGTATAGCGCATACTTGTCAGTTGCGCCATCATAGCCAGTACCGGTGGATAGGTTAATCCTACCCAGGGCTGACTGAGTTGCGTTAGCCATTGTTAAAAGAGTAAATTAAATGTAATCGAACTCTAAACGTTTAGAAAATTTGTAGCCAATTTTTGTGGTCTATCCCACCGTCATGACGGCAAAGGGTATCCTCGTAAGGGCCAATGCCAATGACTGGGGGAGGAATCGAACCTCCCCTTCACCATCAGTCGATCTCTTTATACACTACACCACGGTAGCGGAGCGCATCAGTATGATAGCGTTCTGCACGCTTTTTCTGTGATGCAAGGAAACGAATAAGGTTGATAGACATGAGTTCGTACAAGATAAACCTAACCCCCGTTCCATGGTTAGGCAGCATGCGTCCCGAATGGGATGAACGTACGAATAATCAGGCGTTGCGCTTCTTCT
>Ga0208162_1000770_pt1 | contig 17591 bp, 14 predicted proteins | sample CB_VirMetaG_4_FD_184539 | JGI IMG/M metagenome (GOLD analysis project Ga0208162, IMG submission 184539) | Freshwater to marine saline gradient viral communities from Chesapeake Bay - CB_1508_1M Viral MetaG (SPAdes) (version 4) | ecosystem: Environmental > Aquatic > Marine > Coastal | place: USA... | reverse complement strand
TACATCATCAACGAATAATGATCTCCCTTGATTTTGTAATGAGTACTGAGTACTTAAAGTTGTTCCAATCCCAACTCCAAGAGCAAAACTTCCTATACCAGAAAAAGTTGCTGTTCCTCCTATCGATATATCACCTCTAACATTGAAGTCATTGAATGTTGATATACCAGTTAGGGTGTTAAAATTTTGGAATTCCGTCATTGGTAATGGCGATCCATCACCCAATGTTATTTCATTTGAACCTGTTCCAACTGTTAGAATACCTACTATTCTACTATTATCTGAAACATAAACATTTCCATTGACATCTAAATTATATTCTGGGGTTTCTTTATTGATTGCAACTTTTCCATCATAACTAACATTTAATATGTTAGAATTATCATATCTTACCTTAAACCCTTCAGTTGTTCCAGATCCAGTGCCTTCATGTAGATTAACGTTTACTCCACCAGTATCATAGTTGTTAATCTTTAATGTCTTTGCTTCAAAAATAAATGCAGCACTACTATTTCCTAGTCCAACAGAATTTCCGATAGATATTGTAGACGAATCTGCACTAGTTAATATTTCAACTAATGTATTTGAAGATTTTCTAATTTGAAGATCTGATGTTGGAACTGATGTGCCAATGCCAACACGACCATTATTAAGGGCAGCTAATGAATTTGAAACATATAATGAATTTGAAAGTGTTGCTATTCCTACTGATGCAAGTCCAACAGAAATAGAGTTTGCAGATATGGATGTGGATGTAATGACACCAACAGAAATGTCTGGTGTCCCTGTTAACGATCTTGCTACTGTTGCAATTCCTGTTAGATTTCCAAAAAACTGAGTAGTGGCAGTGATTATTCCAACTTGTATATCTGGAAGTTTAGAATTTATAATCTGTGGAAGTCTATCATTAGAAATAGTTCCACTTGCAATATTACTTGCATTTATTTGTGTTATATTTTGCCCTATTCCAGTAAAAGATGTAGCGGAAACAATTCCACTAGCAAAAATATTTCCCTCAGTAATTCCAACTCCAGCATTTCCACTTACTAAAGGATCTCTTCCCACAGCAAATTGATAATTACTGAGAGCAGTTGTTCCTACACCAACGTTGATAGAAGTATAAATTCCTGTACCAGACTCATTTACAATCCATGCAATAGTGGAATATCCAACAATATTACTGATTGTTGGAGAAGATCCTATCTTAATATTTGGTGCAAAAATTGTATTTGTTGCTGCATCAAGAGTAACTGCAGACCCGACTCTGATCTGATCGTAGAATGTAGAAATTCCTGTAGAAAAGAAAGAAGTTGCAGTGACAAACCCAGAGACAATAGCATTACCTCTGACATCTAAAAACTGAGTTGGAATAGTTGTTCCAATTCCAACTAGTCCATTAGAATTTACTATAAAATTATCATCATCAACTTGAACACCACTTCTAAAATTAAATGATTTTTTATAGTTTGCCATCTTGCACGTTTTTAGTTATTTATTCAGTTATTCTTCTTTCAAGACTTTCTACTTTGTTAGATAGTTCTTTGATTGATTCAACTAGAAGTGGAATAATCTTTTCATAATTAACTGCCAAATAACCGTTGCTTCTTTCAGTCACTGCTTCAGGAAGAACTTTTTGTATTTCTTGTGCAATGACACCAACATCATTACCTTCCTTACCAGATTTTTCATTCCAGGTGTATGTGTTTCCACTAATTGAAATAACTTTCTCTAGAGGATCTTCAATTCTTCTAATATTATTTTTCAATCTTTCATCAGAAGTATAGAATGCTGTAATATCATCTGTTACATCTAAAGTTCCTGAAATTGTTGTACTTGTTTGAATTGCTACAATGGATCCAAGAGATGAATTTATTTTCAAATCTCCTGAAATTGTATCTATGGTATTATCATCAGTAATAGCAATTTGAATACTTCCAAAAGAACCAGAGGAACCAACAACAGTTCCACCAAGGTCAACATCACCAATTACAGTAAGGTCTCCTCCTATATTTGTATTTCCACCAACGTTTAAATCCCTTTCAATCCCTACTCCGCCTTCAGTAACAAATGAACCACTATCCTTTGAAGTTGATTGAGTATCATCATTAATTGTTAATCTTCCACCAACAACTTCTAGATTTGAATTAATTACCCTAACATTATTATTAAAGGTGACAGGACCATCAAATTGTGATAGAATAGTTTTAGATTTTCCACCTTCAACTTTTAGTCTTTCTTTAATTGTAACTTCATCAAATACTGCACTTAATCTCGATGGATCTTCTCCAGTAACAGTCGGAACTGGAGCATCAAAAGTTTTTTCTTCACCAGTTGCAGAAGTAACTCTCTTATTTCCAATATAGAAGTCACCTCTGTTATTCATACCAGTATAAACAACAGTTCCGCAAGATCTTTCTTGCGATTGACCTAAGAAATCTTCTCTTTCAGTTAGAGTCCTATTTTGAATTTGTGGCAGACCTGTGGAGTAGTTTCCTGGTCCAAATCCAAGATATTCGAAAGTATGTCCTGATGCTCTAATAATTGATGGTCTACGGAATTCAATTGGAAGTGGTTTGATTTTACGAATTTGAGATCCATTATCATGATTATTTTTAAGTGTTCCAAAATATCCACGAATTACACTAATTTCATTCAGTGCATTGACTGAATTTGTAATTCTCATAATCTCATCATCTACTTGGATATAATCACCAATAGAGAATCTCTTAGAAGTTGCAATTCCAGCAGTTGAAATTCTAAACGTATTCACTCCAACCAAAGTTTCTGCAAGTGTTCCAACTTCATCATCAAAAAATGTTAATGATCTTACTGCTAAGTTTTCATCACCAGATTCAGATACTGCATTATTAGCAGATAATCCATGCTTAAGAACTCTCCCACTTGTTAGTGACAGACTTGCGTTTGTTCTAGCAGTAAATGTATTGACACCAACTCGATCAACAACAACATAATCTCCTAAGTTATTATTACTACTATCTACGACTCTAAATTTATTTCCAGAAACTAATCCATGTGCCGAAGAGCAAGTAATTGACGCAATTCCCGTTGAACTATTATATGAACCAGAACTAACTACTATCGAAGGTCCAATTTGGAACGCATACTCTCCAGAAATAATAGAAGTATCTCCAGAAGTTAATGCTATGGCAACTTGTGTAGTCGCTGGAATTGATGCGATTCTAAAATATCCATCAGAAACTGATCCAATACCAGTTGTTTGAATTACATTTCCAACCTGTGATGAAATTTGATTAGATGCAACAGAAAGAGTTGCTTGTGTTCCTCCACCTTTTCCTAATGCAATATCATCCAAGTAGTACGTTCCAGCAGAATAAGCAGAACCCTTACTAATAATATCTACACTAGTGACTATTCCAGTATTAACAATAACTCTTGCTGTTGCTCCACTCCATTGTGTTAAACCAATATTATTGTATATCTTTACGTTTTGATATGTTTGAATTCCTACTGTTGGACTATAAGTTGATCCTCCATTAGAAATAGTGCAGGAAACAATACCAGAAAAACCATGAGGTCTTGCAAAAGTTAATGTAGCAATTCCAGAAATATTATCTCTTTGGACTGAATTAATCTGCAAACCAAATCCAAAGTCATCTACAAAAGTATCAATAGATTCTTTTGTAATACTTCTCTTCAAATCGTTTGTAACTACATCACCAACAGGATCTCTCTTTGAGAATGAGAATGCAGTTGATGGATTATCATTTGGATTGTCTCTATCCAATTCTGGATATAGATTAACTACGTTCTGACTATGCTTGAGATTTGTAAATTCAGTATCAATCGATTTATCTGCTTTAAGTAGATAAATGTGATATACTCCATCCTGAACTCTTTCAATATATGGAGAAATTACTTCATTTCTATAAATGTAGTAGTTTGATTTAAGGTCATTTCTTCTAAATCTTGGAAGAGATATTGTTCTATTGGCAGTGTTATTTTGGAAAATTCCTGGTATGTGAGTAACACCAAAAATATCAGTGGTTGAGTAAGTAAAGGTCTTATCATCAACAATCGAAGCAACTTCAAATGATCCATTATATCCCTTATTGACAGCCGCGCTCGTATTATTGGTGCTTATTACACCTTCAATAATAACAAGATTACCAGTCTTTAAGTTATGTGGAAGTTCTGTTAGAATCGTAACAGTAGATCCTGATGCAGAACATGTGCTGATAAATCTTGGATTTCTCTTGTAATCATATTGTGAAGAGTTAATCGAAGTTAAGGAAAATTCTGCATTTGTTGGTGTTATTGAAATATTAGTTGAATTTGATTCCTGCAGAATAAAAGCATCTTCTGGGTTTTTAGCATTTACTGCTTCTTTTGGAATTGCTACACGAACCTTGTAAATTTTTTCATCCAAACTTCTTGTATCTTCAATTCTCTTTACAAAAGAAACCCTTGTTGCCTCTCCAATTCCAGCAACACCTAAAGATGATAGTGTTTGATAAATTTGGTTATTTGTGTTTGTATGGATGAACCATTTATTTTGAGTATAGTCAAACTGAATTGGAGATCCAACTTCCCCCGCAGTTTTATCAGAAACACGACTTCTTATACGAAGTTGCGAACCTAAGTAACAACGAATAAAGTTTGCGTTTCTTGCATTAGTTTCTGAAGCAGCTAATTGGAATTGTGTGCTTGAAACTTTTATGATGAAATAAGTTAAATGATCTGTTAAACCTTCTGGTATATCTCCAACTTCACTAATAATCTTAACTTTTTCTTCTGTATTTAAATTATGGTCTGTTGATGTTGTAAATGTGAAATTATTTGCAGCAGTAGGAGTGCCAGTTATGATTAGTTCCTTTAAAGAACTAGTAGATCCAAGTGCAAATGTAGATCCTCCACTTTCAATTACATTATCCAACATGTAAATATTTGCTTCACTGATTCCATATCCAGAAATGGAACTAAAGTTGACATAAAGTTTATCATTAAATTTTGCACCAATTCTATATCCTTGAGTGATTACTGGTGGAATATCATCTTCAGTATCAAAACCAGAGAGATAAAGATGGCTTGAAATGCCTACAGATGTTGTTACTCCAACGTCAATAGGAAACCAATCAATATTTTGTTCTTGAGTTACAATTGCACGAGGTGTTATAATTGATGATACATATGCGTGGTCGTCTTTATCAAAGGCTGCATTTTTAAATCCATCAGCAACCAGAGAAATCTGACCAAAGTTTGAGTTTGAGTTGGTAATCGAATTATCACCACCAGACTCTGATACAAAGTGTTTATTAAATCCAATAGCAAAAACGGAAACGACTTGAATAAATGAATCGTTTGAAACTTTAATGTGAGACGATTCCCATCCACTTCGATAAATTGCACCGCTGTCTAAGTGGTATACTTCTGCAGGATTTGTTGATGATGATTGTGTAGAAAGTTCTGGTCCAGTAACAGGAGTAATGGGAATAGAATCATAAGTTCTTGAAGTCCTATTGTATTTTGTAAATGCCCTATCATCTTTCTGTAGAGAAACACCTGTAAATTGGGCAACAACCATTGATCTAAAACCAGTTGCTTTAGATCCATCTGCGTGCATACCGTTCATTCCCCAGACTGAACGTAAAGAGCAGTTAAAGATATAAGGGGAAGCACCCTTTACCGTATCAGTTTCAACAGTGACTGTTGCATTAGTGAAAGGTGGTGATGCTGGCAATAGTGGGTCAATCGCAGGAAGAACATAAGTAAATATGGTCGTACTTGAGACAGACTGAACCTTTGTTGAAATATTATAATCGTCAGAAAGACTTCCTACAACTCCAACACCATCAATCTTGATAGGAGTATCGACGGTTAGATTATGTGGACCTTCTGTTTCAACGGTAATTACAGTGTTTGGAGTTGCACCATCTCCAGAAATAATATTGGTGATTCTAATGGGATCCGTTGCAAAAGCACCAACGATTTCAAATTCAGGTCTTTCCTTAGCAAAACCTTCAGGATCACTAGGCCATTTTTGATCTATATCCTTATCAATTGATCCTGTATTATATGCATTTGAAAGTTTTGCATAATACATATCAAGATCTGACAGAGTAAAATCTGTCGATAGATCTTGAGGAAGATTTACACCATCTGCATATTCAAAACAAGTCAGTTTATGGTGTGAAAATGTTGGTTTTGCAGTATCAGTGAAATCTCTTGGGTTTGTGTAGACTAATCCAGATTCATCAGCATCAAATAGAGAAAATTGCCAGAAATATCCATTACCAGTAATTCTGAAAATAGCAGCGTTCGGTGAATCATCTGTAGGATTTGGAACATACTTGGGTCTAATTTTTGTCTTTCTTAAATCTAGACCAACAAGTGAAGTTCCTCTCGGAACTATAACTCCACCGTAAATACTATTAAACTTATAAAGAATATTATCATTCTGAGTTAAATCAAAATTTGATGTTAAGCTTAAATCAAATTCAGTTGTAGCATCTGTCAGTAAACCATCAGTAGGTCTTCTTGCTTTTGCGGCACCACTTTGATTAACAATTCCATATCCAGGTCTATTATCAACTAAGTGCTCTCCTGGGAAGAGTAAAATAGTTGTTTGATCGTTTTTATCGTTGTTAAATCCTCTTCTATATGAAAACCTCGCAGATTCAATTAATGCTCTCTGAATCGTTTTGAAAGGTTTTGTTAAAGAATTTCCAGAATTTGAGATACTATCAGTAGCATCAAGATCGTTTGGATTGACGTATAATATACGACCTTCAGTATTCTTGATAAAATTTTCTAATTTATTTAATGGCAATTTTCCGCACCAAATCGTCTACTATGGTTTATTTATTAATCTTCCTAAACTAAAATCTTTCCCAGGACACTCTTTAGAAAACTTATTTTCTATTCCATTATTCCACCATTTTTTACCCCAAGAAGGATTTTTTTCTTTCGCCATAATACCTTTCAAAGATGCACTAGCAGCTGCTTTCCACTTATCACTTGCTTTCCTTCTTTTTGCTGCTTCACTCAATGCTTTTTTATGTTCTATACTTTTCTTTTTGCCTTTATGTGCTTCACTTAATTTCTTTTTAGTTTCATCGCTCAAAACCCGTCCAGCACATCCCTCTCCACCATTAGTCATATTTCTCAAAATACCCGTGCCTAGATCTTTCCTGCCGAGAACAGCAATCATATAAATCTCGTGCTTTCTTGCCTCTTCATCACTAAGATTTTTCTTTAAATAAATTATTCTTTCTTTTTCTTTAGGAATAGCAATTCTATGTAGATTGTTTGTAATTCTTCCTGCCTTTCCCTTACCAATATAATAAGGTGTGCCGTCTTCGCGCAAGTATGCGTAAGTGTAGTATTCCATCTGCTTTTTGTTTGTGGTAATACTATTTATATAAGAAAAGGAGCATTTCTGCTCCCACTCTTTGCCTTTGAATAACCACAAACAAAAGCATTAATATTTATGAGGACAAATCTTCCCCATATTCAAACTCAAAGTCCTCTGGAAGGTCCTCTGGATTTTCTAATTCTACAGGAAACAACATTGGATGTGCTTCCTCATCTATCAGGTAGAATGATTTCAAGTAAAAATACTCTGGCGTATATATGGGATTATTATTTGCTTCTTCAATAATATTAGAGTTATCTTGAAAAATTTCAGAAATTTCGTCAAAAGTAAAACTTATACCATTAATGTGGTATGTTTTTATAATAAATCTTTCAATTTCAGTTTCATACCAATTATAAGAATAAGTTATTTTATATTTCATAACTTTTTTCTTTTACTTATATCTATACCTCTTACTTTTTGATACAAAGTTAATGGTCCTGGAGTAGAAATATGTCCAGTTTCTAAACAAATCCATTTTTGTTTATTTGTTATTGTCCCCCCTTTTCTAGCATCTATTGACATTTGTTCCTTACTTCTACCACAGACACCAATTTTTAATTCTCTGTTTCTATTTCCTTGAATTTTTCCACCTATTTTGCCACTTATTTTACTATTTTCACTTCTTTGTTTTGGAGTTAACTTAGCAAGACCGTTCATATATCCTTTTTTACCACCTATTTTTCCTCCCTTCTTTCCATTTTTTCTTAGTATTTCTGTAGAATATGTTCCACCACATTTTTCATTTAAACACCACTTGTCGTTTAAAAAAGGTCTAATTAATCTATCTTCAACTTGCCTACATTTTTCATAGCCTTTATCATTATATTCAAAAAATTCTAATATTTGTTTCTTTGGAGTATAAATTTCCCAACACCATTTATTTGCTTTAGGAGAACCAAAATATTTTTGGTTATAATATTTTTCTTTTTTACTGCCATAATAGTAATATGGGACTTCTTCAAAAGTAATTTTATATGTGTATATGCGTGGTTGCATAATTCTACTCTAAATGACGGCAGTATTATTTATATTAAAAAGGAGGGACTTTCACCCTCCTCCTGAAGATTGCCGTCATTCAGGTAATATTATTTAGGTTATGCTTCGGAGGAGATTCGAACTCCTAATCCCATACGGGCGCGACATTTTAAGTGTCGAATGTATACCAGTTCCATCACCGAAGCAATAAGATCATTATAACTCAAAGAGTCTTTATGGTCAAGTGGTTCTGCGGAGAATTGAACTCCGTTCAGACACTTATAAGGTGTCGGCCTTAACCAATAGGCGACAGAACCGTGCAGTTTATAATGCCTCGTTATTACACTCAGTGTGTATTCGTATGAGGTCATCATCCGCAGGCAACATAACTGCTGCCTTTCCATTATCATCCATAATTCCTATATGCTCTCCCATTTCTACTCTCTCCATCAATTCATCAAATCTTTCCTGAAACTCTTCTACCGTGAAAATTTCCATTCTTTTCTTTGAGGATATTTATATTATAGCATCATTGCCCGTAAACCGCAAGGTCTGCGTATTCAATTTGGTCGGGGTCGAGATTCGCAGTCACAACTTCCAACACATTCATAAATTCTTGAACGGTCTCACATTCTACCATACGCTCGCTTCCTTGGTCGCTGATAAGAAGAAAGGTGCGGGTGCAGACATCAATCACAATACCTTTGACGGTTTCTTGTGCGGTGCTCATTGGGGCGTTTCGTTGATTACCCCCATATTATAGGGCATCGGGCGTCGGGTGTCAAGGGGTCTCACTGGAATCCAGCCTGACTTTCAATTATGCTCTGAACGTTTTGAGTGTCTTCTTTTTGTTGTTGATTTACCTTATCAGTATTTCTATAAGACCAAGCAAATAATTCAAATTCTGTTTTTTTATCTTTTATAGAATTTGTATCAGATATTAATTGATTGCTTATGGATCCTCTAAGAGATGCTATTTCTGTAGCAGCATTATCAATTGTGGTTTTATAAGCAGCACAAGTTGGACTAGGAAGACCAAACGCAGTCAATCCATTAACTGTTTGATAAATTCCTACATTTGTTCCTTTTGAAGAATTAATTTCAAACTGTGTTTTATATCCAGTCCCTAATCTTGCTGGTGTTAATTCTCTTTCAACATCAGATCCAAATGGATTCTGAGAATTACTGGTTAAATTCGAATACTCATTGACAGAAGCATAATCGGTATAAACATCACTTCCTATTCCAATCGTAACTCCATTAACTACTGCATCTCCAATAACACAAGAGCATCCAGAAGAAACTGCAGATGCTATGCCTGAAATAATTAATTGTTTTTTATCATTAATTTGCTTAACAGTATCATACAATTTACTATCAGCATTTGCGGCAACAGTGGTTAAATTACTCACATTTTTTTCATAGAATGCAAGTTCGTCTGCTCTTGCCGTGACATCTTTTTTAGCGGGAAAATCTTGATCGGTAGTTGTTTTTTCCCATTTCCCCTGTTCGTTTCTTTTAATTTCTATATTTTCAATAGTCTTAGCAACTTCTGTTCCCTCACTCGCATCTCTCCCATATTGATTGCTAATATCTAAGTCTTCATTTAGACTACTAATCGCTGCTGTAATATTATCATTCGCCATATTAAATAGAAATAACTATATGTAAAAATTATTTAGAGATGAAAGTTGCACTAGTTTTAACTGGTTATATGAGAAATTGGGAAGAACATTTCTCATTAAATCAAAAAAATATTATTGAAAAATATAATGCTGATGTATACATAAGCTCTTATTCATATTCTCAGGAACATTGGAGAACAGATTGTATTAATATAAATGTCGATGAAGTTGTGAATTCATACAGACCAAAAAATTATATTTTTAGAGATCAAGAAACTTGCCCTTTGATTAAATTTAAAGAGAATGGTAGAGAAAAATTTGGAAGAGAGTGGTCTGAAAGACAAATAAAGGGATGGTATACAAATTATTTGGTACTAGAATTATTTGATCTAAGTGAATATGACATCATCATTAAATCCAGACCAGATTTAAGTGTATGTAATTTCGAAATAAATCCTAAGAAAAAATTGGTTATTCCTGCCTGGAAGGTTCATCCAGGTCCCTGTGAACCTCATCAATCATATGCAGACTATTTTGCATATGGAAATCCTACAAATATGAAAAAGTATTTTCAGTTATATTCAAAGATGAAAAATATGCATCATAATGATATTGCTGATATTTCTGTTGGTGAAACTCTAATTTATGATTACATTGGAAAATATATCGGACATCAAAAAGTATCTTTAGACTATAATATGGATTGGTACTTAAAACAAACAGAAATGAGTGCAGAGCAACAGAAGAATCTTTATAGAACAATTGCTCCAGATACAGTATTAGAGTTCCCTCCATTGTGATGGATGAGTGCAACCTTGATGATGTTTAAAGTGTTCTGGTTTTAAAGTAACACGCACATCACCTGCAATTGCTACTCTCTCATTGATTCTTTCAGTTTTCTTAATTGTATGGTGGTATGTATTTGATGGCATTACAATCACAGAACCTTCAGTTGGTGTAATTGTATAATGATTGCAATTGTATCGATTATATCCATTCATAATGTTATGAACGTCTGCAGTATCAAAAAATCCTTGGCAAACTTGATTTACATTTGTATCTGGATTTTGACTTACAACAAACTTATCAGAAGTCTCATCTGTATTTAAATAATATACAAAACTTATATTTGCCTCATTATGTTTATGAGGTCTCAATGGAGGAGTCGAGTCATCTTTATGATAAACGACCCAAGACTTTACAATATGATAGTTCAATCTGTCATACTTAATGTTTAAAACTTCAAAATACTCATCAAAAATTTTTCTAAGAGATTTGAATAATTCAGAATAATTTTGATTTAAATGGAGAAAGATCCTAGATGAAGCTTCTGGAGATTCATATTCATATCCATTAAACCAATACTTTTTAATCTCTTCTAGATTTTCCTCTTTAAATTTTTCGTGACATTCTAAAGAACTCTGATATACTACCAGAGGAAAAAGTTCGTGTATTTTTTTCATCAAAAGTTTAATCTATATTCTCTATTATCTCCTGGATAATCATTAGGTGTCAAGCCTGGATATTCTGGAATATTTTTTGATGTATCTTTTCTTTCCCCATATACAACATAGTGACAATGAATTGGATTGCCAGAATTGTTTTTTATTTTTATACCAGAAGTAATATCAATTTTTTCAACAAATAATTCCTGATAAACTCCAATAGGAGTCAAGTTTACCCCAATAGTTTCTTCATCAACTAATCCCATCCAATAATCTGGAATTTTAATGACATTATCGTCTTTTAATTTTCCTCTAAAATATACTTCTGCAGATGGTCCTTCTAGACAAACATATCTAAGACGATGTCCTTCTTTAGTTGGATGAAGTATGTCAAATGGTTTTTTTGAGTCCCAAAATGCTGAAGCAATATCCCAATTTCTTCCATTCAATATTAGTGTAAGAGCACTATCTATTCTAACATCAACTCCTTGAACTCCAACAGATTTCGATCCAGTTACATTAACTGTTTTTCCAACTATTTGTGCTGTTGATCCAAGAATATGAGCGTTGGCAACATTAGTTCTGAATTCAGTTCCTGTTACACTAGATCTTCCAACAACTCGGTGATCTCCAATCAGTGTTAAAATTGTTCCAACATCAAAAAAGTGTGGAGATCCTGGAGCACCATAAATTCCTAATGGCGAATCTAAATTAACACCAACATTCAATGAACCTTTTTGGAATCCTGTTATAGAGGTCATTCCAAAATAACCACGATAAAAGTCTGCAGATCCGGGAGGAACAAAAGTCTCTGGTACTTGTAATGGATGTCCGCCAGTAAAAGATGGTCCTGCAACAGTAAATCTGTTTGTTAAAAATTCGTCTCCATATGCCATAATAATTCTCCTTACTTACAAGATTTATCAATTCCTTCTAAAATTTTGGCCCAGTCTCCAGCAAGAAATGCTTTAAGAGATCCAAAAACTGAAGGGTAATCGCCATATGCAAGTGTTCCTTTGATAATTACATCAGTTCCTCCAATATCAACTCCACATTCTCCACGAATACAAACTTTTGAACCTACAATTCTAGTTTGTTCTCCAGAAACCATATTAATGTATCCATTTGCAGAAACCATAAAATTTCCACCAGGATCTCCATCAGTAGTTTCGATCCAGATATTCTTTGCTTTTAACTTGATATTTCCATTTTCTGCTATGAATACAATATCTCCATTGTGAGCTAAGATTTGTTTTGCTGGAACTTCTTTCCCATCCTGTGATGATGGTTTTAGATTCTTTCCAACATTTTCAGTATTGCACTTAGGAGTTATGAAAGAAGAATTTCCAGACTCACAAAATCTCATCATATGATTTGATTTTGTTGCTAATGTTAGATCATTTCCATCATCTAATGATTCTGGTCCAGGTGGACCCCAGAACATTATTCCATAATCATTATCTGCAGTTTTTACTGGAGGTGCTTTTCTATTTGTCATTTGAGAACACAGTCAATAACACGGACAATATCAGAATCTCTCACTGGAGCACTTGTAAATTGATCCTTAGGAGTAAATTGTATGATTGGGCGGAAAGATGCTCCTCCACCAGTCTTAGTATTTATCGTGATTTCAGGAATCTGATTTAATCCACAGGAAGTATTCAGAATATCCATCTGAACGATCTGTCCCAATTCAGTCAATCTAACACGAACTTCTAGATCTGGAATATTTGGTTCAATAGTAATTGAATCTTCAGGACTGTAACCTATTCCAGTTGAAATGACCTGGATTTCACTTAAGCATCCAACATACTCACGAGTATCATCTGAAAACTCTGGTTGCACTGGATCTCCAAATTCATTTTGACCGTTTGGTCCAGGTAAATAACCATTTCCAGGATTTGTAATTACAATATTTCTAAGAGGACTTCCAGGAGAACAGTTAGAACGTTCACCAACAGTAGAGAATTCAAAAAATCTTACATATGTATTAAACAATTGTCCTTCCGGTGCATATTCAAGTGAAACTTTAGGTTCAAATCTTTCTGGTCTTTCTAGTGGATTAGAACTATCTTCTTCTGTTCCTAGTTTTCTTACTGCAGTTCTTCCAAACCAAACATCAAATCCATTTCTAGTTTTATTTTTAATACCAGCAACCTTAAATTCACCACCTCCACCACCATGAGCTGCTATTTGTGCAACCTTCGTAAAGTTGATTTCATAATTGTCATTGTCATAAGGAACCACAAATTTAACTGAATAATGCTTTTCATCAGAACTTAAATCAGTAATGAGTCGATCTGGAGCTTCTCTACCTTGAAATTCAATATCAATATTTGAACTTATTTCAGACCCAATCGTCACATTTCTATCATTATCAAATTCGTGATAAACTCTTGCACCATAAGCACACTTTCCTTCTGCATTTGTGCCAGTGTATCCTTGTGGAGTTTCTTCTAAGTTTGGAATTTCAGAATCTCCAACTGGAGCAAATGTAATTGGATCTAGTGGAATATTATTATTACCATTATTACCATTATTACCATTATTACCATTATTACCATTATTACCATCATCTAAAACTGCATACCCAGAAGCATAATTTCCATTTCCGCAATTATCAACAAATGAAACATAGGGTGGAGATGTATACCCAACTCCTCTATTTAAAAGATCAACGCCAACTACTTGTCCGATCTGATTAACAATTGCTTTACCAACTGCACCAGCACCTCCTCCACCAAATATTTGAACTTGAGGAGGTCCACAGGCAAATGCTCCAGTATTACATTCCAATTGACTAGTCAATGTTGATATTTGGGAATCTATTTCATTACCACTGCCTTTAAAAATTCCAAAGTCTCCAACCCAACGATCAAATTGATTTAGTAAGTCTGATGTTTCTCCTGAAGAAAGATTTAATCCACCTAAGAAATTTTGGAATCTATCTGCTGCCTCTTGTGGAGGACCACCCCACCAACTTGTTCTGAAACTTTTTAATTCAGGACATTCTGGTCCTGCAGAACATAAGAATGATTCGAATCCAAGAATAAAATCAATTGCTTCAAAAATGGATCCCGCAATTTTACCTACACCACCAAGTATACTATTAATTTGATTTAAGATAGGTTCTAGTGCTTTATCAATTCTATTTCCAATATTATTAATCAGGGAATTGGCAAACTGTTCTGCGGCACAGAATGGAGCATTGATAAGATTTCCAATAAGAGAGAACAAGAAGTCTGATACAAGTTGACCTAATCCTCTAATAATCTCACCAAACTTGCAAAAAATAGAATCAGTAATTAACTTAGCGACAGCATCTTTTATTTTTTTAGAAAGATTAGGAAATAAAGAAGTGAAAGCATCATTAAGTCCGTTTTTAATTTTTTGAATCAACCAGTTTCTTGCTCTTTGTATTAAAATTCTCAATATTCCTACTATAAGGCGTGATATATTAGAAATAGTTTCTGAGATTCCTGCAATCGTATTTAAAACCGGTTGAACGTAAGTGTTATAATATTTTTTAATTGACTTTAGAAATGTAAATAATTTTTTAAGTGCCTTACTAATCCCTGCCATAGTGGTGCTTCCGCAAGGATCGACACCAGTCATCTCTGTGGAAATTACTTCTTTCCAATAGGCATACTGTTCTGAAGTCAAAAAGGATTTACACAGTTCAATATTCTCTCTCATCCAACCAATATCTTGGTTGTTGACAAAGCATTCTTTAGTTTTACTTTCAAATGCTTTTTGAACTTGCGATTTCTTAATTTCTAGTTCAGATATTGTTTGATCTAATACTTGTATATTTTCTGTGTCATTAGGATCTAATTTACTTCTGACTTCCCTATAAACTTCCAAGTCTTTGTCGACCTGAGAAAGTTCTGTTGCTAAAACATTACCCGAAACATTAATATATGGATCTGCCATTACGGTTACATTTCTATTTTTTTATTTATTATTGAAATTTCTGCTTTGATATTTAGTTTAGTTGTCTGACGATATTAAATGTTTTATTTGTTCCATCAGGATTAAACTCTCCTTCAATATTATTTTGTCCAACAACTTCAAGTCTAATACCTGATGCATTAGTATAAACATCTCCTATTTTTCTCTGTGGTTCTACTGGTTCTGTAGGAATTCCTTGCATTCCTTTACCGATAGGTAATCCACTATCAGGAACAGAAACACCTTCTAATGCTGCGGATGGTGAAGGTGGAGTTCCTGATTGGAGTTTTGATGGTGCAACGTTTGATCTTTTTTGAGAATGTGGATCTAATCTCAAACCATAAGTAGTGCCTGCTGCCTGTGCCTCTTGTGCTGTAATTTGATTATCATTGACTGTTCTGGCAAGCACACCATCAATAATAGGAAGATTTCCTTCAGAATCTAGAAAATAACCAGTCACCATTTCACCACCTATTAAAGCACAAGATAATCTATTTCCATTACCGTGTGTCGTTGGCATCTTAACCTGAATTAAAGGCAGATCTTCATTTCTTATTTCTGCTCCAAGAGGGTGAGTTCCTTTTCCGTCTGGTAATGTTGATCCTAATATTCGAACTCTTACTCTAAATCCGTGCCCTTCTGTTGCAGTTTCATTTTCAGTTTGATTTGGAGCAACTTGTCCCCACCAAACTCCAAATACACCACCATTTCCATTTTTTGGTTGTTTGATCGTATTTGCCATTATCCTACACCTCCGCTTCTTCCGTATGTATCACGAACTAAAGATAAAGAAGTATATGAATTAGTAGTATTGTAATGATGACAAAGATTCAAAATTAAATATTTTCCACTTTGAGGAATATCAGTTGATCCAGGTGATTTTGAAGAGGTAGTAACTTTTTCAAACTTACAGTCAATTACATCTCCTGCTTCTAAATTTGGATTACAGGGAACTAAAATATCGAGAGTCTGAACGAAAAGTAGATTATATCGCATTACTGCTCTTGCAAGATAGTCTGCAGGACTATTATTAGTAATGTTTTTAATTCCTTTTTCCATCATACCCTTAGGAACAAAAACAGTGTAAAGGCGACTTGGAGATTCTGCTAGTTGTGGATCAAACTCAACTGTTCTTTTTCCTAAAGAATTTTGATTTACTTTTATTTTATATAAAACTTCTTTTGTTACTTGATCGTCCTCAAACATAAACCTAAACAAAGCAGAATACATTCCAGATTTTAATGATGAAGAAATACTTTGTTCTTTTTTGATAGGTTGAGTTAAAATACGAAAAGCATTTGAATCATTTTTAAGGTCAGATTTGAATACTCCATTATAGACATATGTTGCTTTTGGTGATTGTGAAATCAAACTATCAATAGATCTAAAGTTCATTCCACTCTTTGTTTCGTATATAAAATAACCAGGTTCTCCTGTTGGTGATACTGATTTACCTGCAATATCCATTAAGACATCAAAAGGTTTTCGATTAGAACCAGTAAATGCATATGGGTTTTTTGTCTTATCTAATTTGATTCGATCACTTGGGACTTTTAATTTTTCTGAGATAATTTTTCTTGCCGAATCTGAAATACTATTATAGTATTTTTCTTTTACAAAAGTTTCTATATTTTTATTATAACTTGGAGAAAGAAGTCTTATGATTACACCTTCTCTTTGAGATTCTTGTCCTGCAAGGAATGATCTATCTACAAGTAATTGATACTTATTAAATTCTAAAGATCCTAAACTTGTGGTAAATTTAAAACTAACCTTTTCATTTCCTCGTAACGGCAATGCACTTCTTAGTGTTCCTAGTCTTTCTTGAGGATCATCTATCCTAGTTGATGCAACAGAGTTTCCAGTATCAATATAAGAAAAATTTGCAGTCACAAATGGAGATAATAAACTTTCATAATATGAAAAAGTAGTAACTTTTCCATTTAAAGGAATATCATTAATATTAATAGTTCTTTTGGCTGCCTGTGCTGCTATTGACATTTTATGTTGCTGATGTTACTGGGATTGAGTATGGCACTACTTTAGTATTATTATTTACTATAGGTAATACTGCAACTAAAGTTTTTCCTGAAGTGGAAGATGTTGGATCTAAATTTCTAGATTGGGGATTAGAACTCAATTGTGTCAGATTTCTTTGATTATTTAAGTATGAAGTTGGATTAACTTTTCTACCTCCCA
>Ga0208162_1000769_pt1 | contig 17598 bp, 27 predicted proteins | sample CB_VirMetaG_4_FD_184539 | JGI IMG/M metagenome (GOLD analysis project Ga0208162, IMG submission 184539) | Freshwater to marine saline gradient viral communities from Chesapeake Bay - CB_1508_1M Viral MetaG (SPAdes) (version 4) | ecosystem: Environmental > Aquatic > Marine > Coastal | place: USA... | reverse complement strand
AATTGATGACTCCTGGCTCCGGTGTGAACGCTTTCACGCCCACTCCTGTAGGAGCATCGGCCTCCAAGTAGGTATCCCGTGGCTCTTGGAAGACGATCCGAGTGTGCATGAAGATGTAGTTACCTTGATGGGTAATGAAGTCTCCTTCCGCACCTCTGCGCTTCGCAGCCTTATCGAGGTTGTCCAGATCCCACTCAGTAGGCTGGATAGTCTCCTCGACTTGTACTCTCATCGGGAATTCCATCCCTCTGTGAGTAGCAACAGGATTAAGGATGTTCAATTCCAGGATTTCCTGGCCTTTCGCATCCACTACCCAAGCTTCGCTATCTCCAAGCTTGATGCCCAATGCCTCTTCCATATCCTTAGGAAGACCCGACTGCCATGCTCTGCGCGGGGCAGAACCGACAAAGCGGTCATCAGACTTGTTGAACACAAAAGCGGCACTCACGCCTCGGGACCCTTCCTTGAGTTCAGCGAGTTCGAGTTGAATATGCCCATTGGCAACCTTCCTTGCTGATACCAACAAGGTCTGTCCGAGTTCCAGAGTCTCAAGAGACCCTGTATTGATCACGTTTTTCTGCATGATTCATGTATGTATTTGATGTTAGCACCACTTTTCAGTGGTCACGAGATAGCTGCTGTCACAATTATATGGACCAGCATACTTAAACTTTTTGCAAAGCATCTCTTGCTGCCAGCTCCCACAACTATTGTTCCTGCTTATGGCATACATCAGGTAGTTGTCTACTGCATTACTGCAGAGTTTCAATATTAAGGCTGAAAGGGTTTCAGTTCCTTACTCACATAATCAACAAAATCGTTCCTCTTGGAACTTTCTAACCAACTGGGCATTCTTCCGAGATTGCTCGGATCGAATGCCTCTCAACGAATCGAATTCTTCTCCTTCCGGAACAATGTCCTGGTCGGAACATTCGAACTCGATGTCCATTATGTCTACAACGTGAACGTTGGTAGTCAACAAGGACATCAAGCCATGAGTGATGAAATCCTTCACCAATAGGTAATCCCACTCCTCAGCAGGGAATTCGAAATCAAGTGAATCTCCCTCAACTATCTCTTCACCGTCACTCATGCTCACCGTATAGTTGTACTGTACCGTCTTACGGTCTACTGCAACAGTGTTTTCCATGTTAGTTTCGATTTATAGGTTAAAGTAAAGAAGCCAAGAGACTCGGGAAGAATCTCCTGGCTTACGCGAATTGTGGTTGAAAAACTGCAATGCCCATCGTTATGGGACATCGACACGATTGACATCGAGTCGTGGAGAGAGCAGGATTCGAACCTGCACACCTTAGGTGATTGACTTGGCGTAGCCGATTACGCCATCTCTCCATATCAGGGAAGCCGCTGAACCTCCCTGCATCGATAATATTCTTGACTTCAGCAAAGTAAGTGTTTACGACACCAAGACTCGACAGATATGATCCATTTATTGTCCTTGGTGATGTGCACCTTATCCGTTCTTGTGTAGATGCGTATCAAGCCGAAGGGAGTATCCTCGATGAAATACTGACCGTTGAACTCATTCCCAATCCTGTACTTCTCTTTGAGTAGTGGAAGAAGCTCTTCAGCGAATTTCTCTGATCGAGACATGCGTCTGGCTTTCTTGTTGCTCATGGTTCAGATATTTCTTTCCATTCGGATACGTTGTCATTTACGCTCATCTCCCTCCATGTCTCTTCTTCCCGGTTGATAGAATCGAAGTGCTGTTCCCAAAGCTCTTCATTGTGGTACCGGCGCCCTACCCAATAGCATGTGGCTGCAACTCCAAGCATGGTTCCGGATACGATAAGGACGAGGTTGAAGTCCTTATGAGAGAACTCTATCGTTCCCCATACAGCTGTGTGGAGGGCATAGAGTACGATGTTGGTTATGGACAGGCATACGAACAAGCCTGTGAGTATGTATGAGAATGTGGATCGTGTCATGATGTGTCAGTTTCTTCGATTCTTGAATTTTGTTGCTGCAAGCTCACTAATTATGTAGTGTCTCCAATCCTTCGATGTCCAATGCGTAGGACGATCAGGATGTATCGTTTTCTTCACTCTTAGTTTCATTTGCTCTTGAATTTCTGTTGGGTTCTCCAATTAGGCATCAGGTCCCTGTAACCATGAGGCTTGGTCAACTTTATGTGATCATCCAACCATGCCAATGGTCTACGCGTCTCCGATTTGCCCCACCATATGAAGTCGATAGGTTTAGAACGTTGTCTGATCTTTTCCCTCAGCTTGTCAGCATGGGCTGTTGCAGCCTTATCGAAGACGAACTGAGGAGCATTCTTGTTCATGTACCTACGGAGATTGTCCTTCTCCTTCTCTGTGATCAGACCTTCTCTGTACATCTGCAGGACGCACTGGGTCAAGTCATACTTGGTATTTCCTTTCAAGTGTGATTCTTCGAAGTAGTCTCTCAATATCTTCAAGAGAGTGTTGGTTATACGTGAACTAGCCATAGTCAAGTGGTATTGAAGGTAGATCCCCCACCCTCTCTCGAGAGCAGGGGTAACATACCTATTGGAAATATGATCACAACAACAATATGATATTGCTGTTGGTAGTATCGTCGGACACGATGCCCTTCTCCAGGCATATCCTTTTAGAAGCTAGACAGGAATTCTTCAAACCCGCTATATCTGGCCAGCACGCCCTCCTATCTTGTTCAGGTATCCTCTTATCCAACTCCGACCAGTGTACTTGCGGTATCCATACAGGTACTCTGGAAGGTTTGACATCATCGAATACCTTGGAAGTCCCAAGGTCGTCATAAGTACTGTAACTGTTGGTAAAGAAGCTTCTTGGAACGTAAAGTCCTGATCGATCATTCGCTCTTCCGTGACAACTGGAATAGGCAGGATCCATCTCCATACTCCATACATGGGACATCAGGTCTATCGCTCCCTTCTGTTGATCAGCGGTCAACCCATCCAAGAACACTTGATTGACCAACTTCCTGCTCTCTTCTATACGCATCTGCACAAGGTCCTTATCCAATAGGTGGGTGGAACTATGACCTATGTGCTGGATCAGCAGATCCGCATCCACGAAATCGTGGAAACGGATGCTGACACTGTTTGCAAACTTATGCTCCATGATCAGAATAGCTTTTCAGCCATTTTTTCCATGGTCTCACGCTCACGCTCTTTCAAGCACAGTTTGTTGTACATAGCGTAAATCTCTTCTGGACTTGCATAAGAGATGATAGCCTTGTTCAATTCAGAACGTGAATCGATGATGTCCACATCGAGTGTAGCCATGCGCTTGGTGAACTCTGCTTCCTTGCGAGATACCAAGTCTTCGATGGGTGTTGCTCCCTCGTTCTTCTTGTCCTTCTTGAGTATGTCTGCGTATTTCTGAAGTTTAACCGATAGTTCCATGATTATTGTAGATTGTGTGTGTTGTGATATAAAGTGCAACAAGCCTTGCCTGGACTTGTCATTTCCTCCTTGAGTCATAGCGTCTTTCATTATTTCAAGGCTTTGCCCCATCTTTCGACCAGTATGTCTGCTGTCTTCAAGCCTACATCGATGATCTTCGACAGCAGCTCGAGTTCAACGTCATTGATGAGCGGTTCATTGATCATCACTTGCTTGAAACCTTCTAGTGTCCAAGCCCTGCGCGAATTCGAACGTAGATCTGTCCTCGAACATCGAAGGACACATTTGACGAGCCCTTTATGATCGCCTAGAGATACGTAAGTGGAATTGAGTCCACCTGCTATATCTATCTTGATCATGACCTTGGCCCGGAAATCAGGCCCGCTCATTGGAACGAGCCTGAATTCATTTTCTTCTGAGCGTATGAGCATCAGTTCAAGATTGCCAGTTGAGCTTCATCGCGAGCTTTATCGCGAGCAAAGTCGAGAGCAAAATCGAGACCGTGCTCTCTTATGCACTCTTCGAATGCTGCTTCACTGATGATCCTTACTTCTTCTTCAGCGCCAGGTAAGAGTTCACCGTGTGAATATTCATGCAATGTCCATGATGCTGATGATACAGCGTTGATGTTCATCAGGTTGACAAGGAACAACAGGACTCCCTTGGAAACATGACCGACGAAGTAGATGTCGTAATGTCCCTTGTTGTGATGGTGATGGCCCTGATAGTTGAAGATGACATGCGTAGCCTTGATAGATTTAGGCAGGTCACGTCCTTCATGTAGTCGTCTCCATTCCTTGTAAGATAGGTAGGAGATTATGACTCCAGTCACTACCATCAAGGAGACGGTTATGTCTCCCGTTGTAGTGGCTGTGTAGTCGCCTTGCACATGGAAAGCGATGAAGTATGTCAGAGCCATGAGCAATGTGTTAATGGTCATGACTGTGAATACGATGAGTGATAATGTGGTTTTCATGATGATATAGGTATGTTGTTGATGAATGTGTTATACACTCCTATGTGAGTGGATTTGTTGATTTGTGAAAATGTGTGGAAATGGTGGGTGAGAGTGTTGGCAATCAAAAACATTAAAGTCAGCCATGCCTAAACCTCCCGTCTATCAAGGGTTACAGAGCGTTAGCATGGCTATTGCCAACAGCCCTGTACCTCAGTCAGTAGGAGCGTAATGGATAAGCCCCCCTCCAAAAAGAATGAGTCCAACAATCTTTGATTGTTGAACTCAGGCTTTTCTTACACAAGCTCCCGCTTGGGTATGTAGACAGGCTTGGCCTCAGTAGCCTTCTCGATGGCCTCGAAGAATGAGGGGTCATCGATGAAGCGCTTCTTGTTATGGTCAAGCACCTTGACCTTGGTTCCGTCAGGAAGCACACCATCAACGAGACCTTCGCCCTTGATTACTGCCAGCCTCACATCCTTGCCGCCTGCTTGAGTGACGTTAGGAACGAAACCGATTACCGTATAGTAGTTATTCAAATTGATGTCCATGATATATAGATTTAGATGGGGGGATGTGTTTTGCCCCGAGAAATAGCCGGGGTCTTTGAAATAGGTGGATCTCACATTCGAAAACCCCCCAAAATTTTTCCCAAAAAATTATTTTTGGAAACTGTAAAGATTTTGTGTATATTTGAATAGATCGAAAGCTAGACGGCGGGGAGGGTGGAGATGGAAAAGCGGTAATATCATGATTTCAGATTACAGAGGAGAGTCAGGGACAGCCATCTGGCCCGACATACAGGTGGTGGACAGTAGGATCCGGGATAGAGTGACCGGTAAGGAATACCTGCGTGTGATGATAAAGACCACATTGAGGGTAATGGATACCGAGGGAGTGTGGAGGAAGGCGCTGCTCGTCGATAGAAAGGATATAAGCAACAAAGAGCTTCAGTATATCGGAGAAGTAGAGTACATGGGAAATATCCTTGGAGCATTCATAGAAGAGGTCTATGCATTACAGACACTGGAAAAGGTAGATGGCAGAGATATGTCGACAGACGAAGCAGGGCAGAAGAAGATATTGTGGATGAAGGACGATGATCAGAGGAGTGAGAAAGAACGTCTGATGTCAAGTCTTAAATTCGTACCATGACTATCCCTGAGAACGTATACACTATCGGAAGAGGCGCCCATTACGCAAAACTGAATGGGAGGCCTCTGGTCATGAAGCCCTTCGCAGGCAGTGAGCTCACCTATTGGTGCAAGCTGGACAAAGGAGCTATCTATGATCACAAGAGCAATGACCAATACGATTGGAACAAGTTGCCTGGATTCACTCCTTGCACCATCCATCACCAAGAAGACTCCTGTAGGATAGGGTGGAGATGGAACTTGGAGAAGGAATGCATCGAGTTGTGTCCGTACGTGTATGTGAATGGTCAGAGACTCATGTTGGACCAGCATATCCTAGAGGTACAGCCTGAGGAATGGTTCGGGATAAAGATCGAATTCACTGATTTCGTATGGGAGGTCAAGATGGTAAAGGCGAAGAAGGGAGTGGAGAGCCCTATCTCCAAGAAGGATGCTGACGGGAAGACGCTTGTCGAGGTATCAATACCTGCAGAAGGTTGTGAAACGGCACCTGCGCGGTTGCAGTTGAATTTCTACTTCGGAGGTAACCTGACAGCGCCGCATCCTGTGAAGATGCACATGAGACCTTTGACACAATGGAACTGAAAAAGAGGAACTTCGCAGATAGCATCTTGATGGCAGCGGTATTCTTATACATGTTGCTATCAAGCACCTTCGCTTCATGCCAACACCCGAACGACGACTGTCCTAACACACTATGCTGGGATGCAGAGGGTATAGAAATCATCCCGTGTTATACAGGAAGGGTATCTACAGTGGACTGTGGATTCGACCAATACATCGACTTCGAGGACAACATGATGGACGATGGGGTCGGGTTCGGTCTAGCCTCTCCATGTCACGGATGGAACTATGATGTGTGGTATCAATTCAACAAACTGAGTAACACCTCCCCATTGTTCATCGACCTCTATGGCGGATATTGTCTACACCCTGATTTCCCGAATGTACCTACAGGTTCTTACGGCCTCCTTCAAGGATGGGTGATGGCCTTGTGGCAAGGAGAAGATTGCGGTATATCCCAGATAGTATGGTCCACCCACTGCAAACATCTGACAGATACGAATCCAGGAATCATAGACAGCTGGATAGCCAACGCCTCTGATGAGTCAGACATCATAGACATGCAGGTTGACTACGATCCTAGCCTGCAGGAATACAGTATCGTCATCCTCGATGCTCCTGCTGGTCAATACTTCCTCCAGGTAGACGGCTGGGGTTGGTGTCAAGGAGAAACTTGGCTTAAAGTCTGTGAGAACGGGAATGTACTCGGCATAGATCCATCACCTGAAGTGATTATCTTGGAACCTGTTCCGCCTGATCTTCCTACTGGAATCGAATGGAACGTACTCGGCCAAGAGTACATCGAAAGATATTAGTGTTTGGTTTGATTGTCGGAAGCCTGCAGTTGTAAGCTTGCAGGCTTTCGTTATCTTTGGACACTGCAGAAGCACCCGTACCCGGGTATCCCCCTCGATGGCCGCAAGGTAGTTAGAGGGGCAGAAGTCGGATTAGTAGTTCCGAATAGGAACAGAGGTTTTCTCCGATAGCTTCGAAAAGGAAGACGATAAACTTGTCGGTTGGGGCACATTGCACATAGGTAGGTGCGGTGAATCAACACTGAGGTCAGTGTCCCTGGGTAGCTCGGAAGAGCAGCACTGCCGCAAGCGAAACGTCGACTGAAATAGCACCCTCAAGGGGCTTGCTGTACCCTTTCATGACTTCTTCGTAGTTTTGGAGTGTAACACAAATCACTACGATACCATGCTCAAAGGAGTCAATTGCAACAGACTGGATGGGGACATGTCATACATGGAGACCATCTCTGATGGCGTATGGCGCCTAGGGGGTACCCACGCGCAGGAAGAAGGTTACGCCATGACCCGTGCGCAGATGAAGCAGGTGCTCACCGACAAGTTCATCTACACCGTCAATAGGAACGACAGTAACTGGAGCCAGGCATGGACAGTGATGTCGTTGAGGTACATGGGGGTCAGGACACCATGGCTGGAGATGTTCAACGAAGACTACTTCGATGACTTTGACTCCGGACAACCTCAGAACCAACAATACATACTCGGCCGGGAATCTGCAGAGCGCTACATCCTAGACGCAGAAGAGAAGATCCAATGGATAAGAATGATGGGCGGGACCATGAACAAGCGCATCATACTGGTAGGCGCATACATCAAGAGGAAGCACAACACGAAGAGACGGCAGTACAACCAAGGTTGGAACGACGTCGTGAGTGCACATTGCCGCGCAAACGGGTACGGCATCTCCTACCATATATACGAAGCTGACCTTCGTCCTGAGAAGAGGGAGGACTTCGGTTACCTCGACATCCTGGTCGATCAGGACCTGGATCTGTTCATCACTGAATCCGGATGCATACCTGTAGGTGGTCCTACTCCTGACGGCGTGCCTCCAGAGAAGTTCTACGAGGCCACGGAATTCGTATGGAACGAGATCAACAAGAGACTCCGCCCTACAGACGTACACCTATGTCACGTGAGTCATCAGGACAAACAGCCTTTAGGATTGTTCCATAAGGGACGTCCCACTGAGCTCTACAGCATATACAAACAATTACCATGAAGAAGTACAACTTCGAGATCATCTGCTACATCCTAGGGATGATGGTCTTGGCGGCACTGACGCAGGCATGTTCGAAAGACGGCATGATCGAGCCGACTTCATATTCCATAGCCGACATAGCTGAGAGGCAATTCGCCGACAACACTGCAAAAGCAACACCGGTATCCGAGATAGACATCACGGACTACTGGTATTTCGGAAGCTACTTTCCATTACAATTGACTGGTGATTACGATACTCCGAGCCCGATACCGTTGGAGAACTTATCCCTCTCTTCAGATAGTGCAGGGTTCTTGATCTCTGCGACGGACACGGTGAACATGATCACCTACGGCGCAGTCGAGTTCGACACTATCTTCCAGACGGAGTATTTCAATTCGGTCATCGTTCTGGATCCACCTACCGGTCCTAATCTCATATACGCAGACCAGGGTAAGAAGATATGGGGTAAGACCATCAGTCAATTACGATCCGACTTCGATTGCGAAGAGTACGGAATGTTCATACTACGAGGCACCAGTCTACAAGACCCTGATTCAGTGGACTATGATCCCTTCACAGACTATCGAGGGAGATTGTACCGGACATCGGTCTTGAATGCGCAGGTGGAATTGATCCATGACAGCCTACCTACCATCTTCGGAGATTGTACGGGTTTCATCCGTAACGAGATCGCAAGCGATTCGTTGACAGGTAAGGGCACATTGAATATGGATTGCAGGTATGACGATCCGTTCTTCCAAGCGGAATTTTATGGTGATTCCTACAACTATGCAGGCTTCACGAACCTCAGGGTCATCTCCGACATGAACAGTTCTTTTGCTGTAGGTAGGCCGGGACCTAAGAATTGGACGGATCCTGCCAATGACTGCAGGGACATCGGTGGAGCGACCAACAAGCAGGTGTGGTATGTACAGGGCCAGGACGCTCAAGGAGACCCGGCCAACATACCGCTTACCTTCTGGAAAGAGATCAGGGTACACATGAACGGTGGAGACGATTCCATCAAAACAAGCTGTGACTGATGGGTGATTGGGGTAAAGTCAAGACGGCTATGTTGGAACGTTTGAAAGTCCTTGACTTGGAGCAAGGATTGTTCCAACAGTTCTTCATGGATCCGAAGACGTTGAACTGCGTGGTCGACACACATACAGGGAAATTCGCACTTTACTCTCCCCTATGGCTCGAATTGACGGGCATGAAGGATAGGGAAAATGAATTCGAGGACATGGAGTTCGTCTCTATGGTCGCTCCTTCTGATCGTGCTTATACCCTCGAAATCTGGGAAAGTAGCAAGAAGCCTGAGAGTGACGGTACTCACAAGATCGCCGCAAACCAATACGAATTGCATGCAGGGCCATTCTGGGTGGAATGGGTAAACGCTGTAAAGAGCAAAGCGACAAAGGAGCATCCGAAAGGGGGCAGATACATGATGTGTGCCGCTTTGCCGATACCGTATGAGAAATACATTGCATGGAAACGTAAGAATGGATTGACATGAGCGAACTCGACCAGCCTTTTACAAGAGAGCCCACTACCATACAGGAGTGGCTGAGATTACTCATCAAGGAGATCGATGAGAGCATCGAAGATCGTAAGATGATCCGGAAGGAGAATCTGAAGTTCATGAGCGAATTGAAGGAGGATCTCCTGAAGATCATTGATAGGGTGAAGATCCTGGAAGATTCTGCCCTGACTGCGCAGGCCATTGCAGAAGCTTTCGAGAAGAGGGAGCAGAAGGACGCAGACAAACGTGAAGAAGACAAAAGGCAACTGGAAGTCATGATACTCCAAGAGCAGTCCGACAGAGGTAAGTTCCAGTGGGCCGTAGGCATTGCTGCTACTGTGATACTGGGACTCCTTGGAATACTACTAGCAAGATGAGCAGGCCCAAGTTCTCATACTTCAGTACTGCAGGCGGGGTATCCGTTACCCTTCTGGTCGGTATGGGCGCATACTTCAGCTTCATGACCAAGATAGGTTGGATCGTACACGATCAGGGACCTGTAGTGGAATGTGAGATGGTGGATACCCACAGTGAGGCAGCGCACTTCGCGTTCAACATCTGCGACTTCACCCATGAGAGATTCGGAAACTTCTGTTCCTACAACGGAGAGATGATAATAGGACCTTGGGTCTTTGACCCGGACAGTACCGACCGCGGCGTAGCCTACCACGCCAGCGGTTGGAACCGTCGTACCAATGGTACCATGCTGGTCCGCACAGATGATCTTGAGTTCAATAAACAGACCTATCACACGTTCAGGGACGTATGGCTCCCTGACAAACTGAGTCGGTTGGATACAGTGCCGCTTGTCATGCTGGGACATTTCCATGTCGCAAAGAATGGTAAGGAGGATCCCCGTCCGTACAAGGAATGGATGACGAGGGATTCATTGTTCTGGGACCTGCGAGAAGATCCCGAGTTCGATCTGCCTGGACCACCTCAGTGGATAAGGGATAATTACAACATGCCATGCAAAAAGAACTGACATGGGCAAAGCATTTTCTAAGAGGAGTAAACTTGATATACTCCGTCGCTATTCCGATGATCTCGATCTTCTGGTTAGTCTACAACTGGCAAAGCGAGAGTTATGCATGGGCATTCGCAATACTGATAGTTCCGTTAGGTTGGTTCGTGTACGGGGAGAGAATGCGGCATAAGAAGAACACGGAGATCCGTAAGATGAATCAGCGTATATTGAACCGGTTCAATCAGACTGAATTGTGAGTATCCCCACAGAGATCAGATACATCCTCATTGTAATCGGCAGTCTGCTGGTGACATATCTGCTTGCATTGAAAGCGATAGACTCGATCAATGCAAAAAGGGACTTCGAAGCGATACAGCTCAAGCTTGACAATGCAAGGGATTCCTTGCTGCGGGCACAAAAGATAATCAAGAACCAAGGCGAACGCCTGGACCCTATAATAGAGTTCAGGGACAGTGTGGTCTTGGTCACAGAGTACAGGATCATAGAACGAGAGAGAAATGAAGATGCACTTATCGATGAGATACGCGATAGGAGTATGGATGGGGCTGCTGTCGCTGTCTCTCTCAATGAACATCTATTCTCAGCCTACCCATTCGACTCCATCCCTGGAGACACTCTTAGCGAGTGAAGGCATAGAGAAGGTAGAGCTTGTTCTCTACAAAGGGGATCCGTTCCTCTTACTCACAGTACCCACTGGTGAGCGCCTCGTTGATATACTTGATTACACCAAGTTCATCATACGTGACCGTGAAGATTGCTACCAGGACCTAGAGCTCTTCGTGAAGATGACCAAGATCGGCACAGAGGAACTCCGTACCATAAAACAAGAGGGAAAGGAGGTCACACTACTGATACAGAGTGCAGATGAAAACATAGACGAGGCTACCGACATGGCAGAGGATGCCATCAAGGAACCTTGGCTGCTGGGTGTTTGGAGGGGAATCAAGAGAGGGGTACCGTGGTTCAGTGCCGGCGCTGCAGCAGCAACACTTTTAATACTTACTTCAAACAACTAGGATTATGGCTGGAAAGCGACAGATCGGATCGAAGATAGCAGAGGAATACTTGGAAAGATGGCCGGACATGGCGACGCGGACGCTGGCAAAGAAGATGTACAAGGAGAATCCTTCCGTATGGTCCAACGATGAATCTGCGAGAACTACTCTCAGAAGGCTTATAGGGACCACCGGGAATACCGCTCGCAAAGAGAAGAATATAGACAAGAAGGATGTCGTCTATGCGAAGAATGCGAACAAGATGGGGATACCCAACCCTTTCCATATCCCTGAATCCGATGAGGTCGAATGGCCTCCATTCGTCATACCCAAGCTCCATCGCCGCATACTTATCCTCTCGGATATACACATGCCCTACCATAACGAGGAAGCTCTTAGACTCGCACTCGGTTGGGCCTTGGACCAGAAGATAGAAGCGATAGTCCTGAACGGGGACATCCTGGACTTCTACGGTTTGTCCAGGTATGAGAAGGATCCTAGGAAGAGGAGGTTCTCAGAAGAGTTGGAGATGGGGAGGGAGTTCCTCGCAGAGCTCAGGAAACACTTCGACGGTATACCCATCTACTACAAGCTGGGTAACCATGAGGAGAGATATGAGGCCTACCTGCGATTGAAGGCTCCGGAACTTCTGGATGTCAACGAATTCAAACTCGATGTGCTGTTGAGATTCGGAGAGATGGGTATCACCTTGATCGATGACCAACAGCGGATAATGGCAGGTGATCTCTGCATCATGCACGGCCACGAGTTCGGAAGGAGTGTCTTTTCGCCGGTGAATCCAGCCCGGGGATACTACAACAGGGCGAAAGCATCTGTGATATGCGGACACAACCACCAGACTTCGCAGCACAGTGAATCGAACCTGCACGAAGAGGAGATAATGACCTGGAGTACCGGATGTCTATGTGAGCTCCATCCACGGTACATGCGCGTCAACAAATGGAATCACGGATTCGCATATGTGGAAGTCTATAATGACGGGACTTTCGATGTCTCGAATCTAAGGATAAAGGACGGCCGGGTCAGACACGCTTGATCCGTATACTTTTCTTGTATATTTGTCATGTAACCATAAATTGTAGACATGGCGAAATCTCAAGAAGAGCCCCGCGTAGAAGGAAAGACCAGCATCAAGTTCATGCCTGGGTTCAACTTCATCATATGTGAGAGTCCTGAGAGCACTACCACAGAAGGAGGTATCCACATACCTGAACAAGCGCAAGCCACATATACCCAGACAAAGGGACTGAAGGTGGTAGCTGTCGGTAAAGGCATCGAGGATTACAAGATAGGTGATCGCATCATGACCGATACGAGCCCTGTATTGGACTTCGAAGTCGGGAAGAGACGCTACATAGGCGTTCAGTCATTCCAAGTACTCGGAAGATTCTACGGATGAAAGGGAAAGTCACAATAGAGCTCGAAGATTTCCAAGCACTCCTCAAGAACGAAGAGCGCTTGAGAACTTTCAAGAAAGACGTCGATGATGCTTACAAAGCGCTTCAGAACGTATTCACCTACTTGGTGACGAAAGGCGTTGATGCCGACTCTTTCATAGAAGGGTACAACCAGACTGCAGATGAGATCACCTTGAAAAAAGGCGAGATGGGACAAATACTACTCGTAAGAAAATGAAGCAGAGACTTACCATAAAAGCCAATACCACATTCAAGTACATGAAGTTGTGGAACGGTGTCTTCGATCTCACCCATACGGAGCTAAGGGTGTTGGCTTCTATGGTGGACAACTCTGAAAGATTGAATGGGGGAAAGAGCATATCCACGCCTGCAGTCAAAAAGGCTGTAGCCGCGGATATGAACCGGAAAGATTTCAACACCCTGAACAACTACGTGAAGAAGATCAAGGACAAGGGAGCCATATTCAAGCAGGGTAACAGATATGTCCTGCACAGGCTCTTGAATCCCAAGACGAAACATATAGAAGTAAACATACTGGAATGAGTGAATTCCCAAGCATATGGCAGATGACCAAGAACTTCAGCAAGGAGTTTGCGACATGGATGGCCAACGGAGCTCCGGTAGTATCAGAAGATGACTACAAGGAACGACTCTCCACCTGCAACAGTTGCCCCATGTTGGACAGAAGGGTGATGCGGTGTAAGGAGTGCGGCTGTAAGGTGGAGCATAAGGCGAAATGGAAAACAGCAGATTGTCCTCTGAAGAACTGGAAGAAACAGGAACTGGATGAACAAGAAAGAGATAATACAGATACTGGCGACCAAGCACAATCTTCCTCTGGAGAAGGTTGAATCGATCACCGGTCACCAATTCAAGTTCGTTGCCAAGACCATGGCGAAAGGCGACTTCGACGCTGTACGACTCCCATACTTCGGAAAGTTCCATTCGAAGCCTGAACGACGTAAAAGGATGAACGAGAATGTTGCTGCAGGTAGATAACGGTAAAGTGGTTCCATCCGGATATGCGCTGAGCATCTCCGCCTTCAAGGTCCTGAATACGGATGAGCTCGCCTACATCTACTTCATGCTCGATCCCAAATCCCCGTACGCGAAGTATTCTGAAGATGCACGCAAGGAGCAGGTACTCGAAGACGTCCCGAAGGTCAAGATGAGCAAGAAGCTACAGGCCGGGATGGATAAGTACGACGAGCTTATAGATAGTGTAGCGCTACAACTCTTACGTGCAGGACGTGAAGGAGCCTTCAAGTTGAGGAATTATTTCCGGGACGTGGACCTGCAGGAGAGGGACGATAACGGCAAATTGGTCCACTCCGCAAAGGACCTGATGTACAACCTGACCAAACTGGGAGATACGATCGACGGCATAGACAAGCTGGAAGAGATAGTCAAGAAGCAGGAAGCTGAAGGAACAGTTGCCCGCGGGGGTGTTGAAATAGGCAGATATAATGTTTAGATTAGACACTATGGAATTCCTCGAAGAGGCAGAGAAGCACGAACGTGCTATGGAGATTGCGTATCAGTACGTTATGAAGCAGATCGACATCGAAGACCTGATCAACTTCGAGGATTATCTGAACACGGATCTCTGTTATTACCTACCATTCGACCCCGAGGAAGAGGACGGAAGAGACTACGGCACGCTGGATCTGCTTCGGGAGTACTACGAAAATCTTGAGGAATACGAGAGATGCGCGACATTGAGGGACCTTATATCCAAGATTTCAAGGATACCCAAGGACTGAGTTCTGCTGCAAATCATTTCAAGGAGAAAGGATATTACACAGCAGCTCCTGCGGGTACCAAGGCTTACTTCGACTACTGGGACGAGCAGAAGCGTCGATGTCTGGAAGGTTATGAACACGCCGGTACCAAGATCACAGGGTACCATTACTTCTTTCTCAACTTCTCTCCCATGGACATCGCTGTCACAGAGACTCTTCCAGATGGAACTGAGATAGACAAGCGTATCACTTCCTTCCCGCGGTTCTATGACGGGGACTGGAAGTATTTCCACGAGATAGACAAGGCCAGGAAAGAAGGAAAACACCAGGCTGTACTCAAAGGACGTCGTAAGGGATACTCCTACAAGGCAGCCTCGATGGTCAACTGCAACTACTTCCATCTAAGAGGTAGCAAGAGTTACATCTTCGCAGGCGAGAAGGAATATCTGATCAATGACGGTCTCCTCTCCAAAGCTTGGAGCATCATGTCCTTCGTAGACGACAACACTGCATGGACACAGCCCCGGGTCAAGGACTCCGAGATGCACAAGCAGTCTGGATACAAGATCAACTTGAACGGTACCTTGGTCGTGAGGGGAATGATGTCCCAGATAATCGGGGTATCCTTGAAGGACAATGCTGACAAGGTCCGGGGTAAAGCGGGAGAACTCATCTTCTTCGAGGAATCCGGTAAACTCCCAGGTCTCCTCAAGGCATGGGAAGTGACGATGCCTACCATGCGCCAAGGATCCAAGACCCTGGGACTGATGGTAGCCTTCGGTACAGGCGGTACAGAGGGTGCAGACTTCGAAGGACTCGAGGAGATATTCTACAATCCTTTAGCATATGACTGCATGGATTACGAGAACGTGTGGGACGAAGGAGCTCTAGGAACCCGGTGCGGGCACTTCGTTCCTATCTACGAGAACCTCGAAGGATTCATAGACGAGAACGGTAACTCTATGGTGAAGGAAGCCATAGAGTTCGAGATGGAGCAGAGGGAGAAGAAGAAGAAGACGAACGATCCGAAGGCATACGATCAGTACATAGCCGAGCAACCCTTCAGTCCTCAAGAAGCCACACTGCAGGTATCATCCAACCTCTTCGACATAGCCAGTCTCCAAGCTCAGTACAACAGGGTAAAGGTCCATGATCTGGACTCATCTGGTACAGTAGGAAGGTTGTATTACGGGACAGACAAGGAATTGAAGTTCAGGCCTGACTCGGAACTGAGACAGATCAGGCGCTACCCGCACCGAAAAGAAGATCATCTTGATGGAGCCATAGTTCTCTATGAGGCTCCGTATAGAACCCAGGAGGGAGTAGTGCCACGAAATCTATACATACTATGTCATGACCCATATGCACAAAACCAATCTGCAGATTCCACTTCTCTAGGGGCGGCGTATGTTCTAAAGCGAGTGAATAATATATCAAGGCCTGACGATATGATCGTGGCGAGTTACGTGGGCCGCCCGAACACCCAAGATGAATATAACGAGAATCTCTTCAAGCTTGCAAAATACTACAACGCAAAGATAGGATTCGAGAACGATCGAGGAGACGTCATAGGTTTCGCAAAGAGGAAGAGGCTCCTACACTACCTGGAGTCGGAGTTCGAGATGCTCGACAAGAAGGAGCTTCAATCCAAGACTGTGCGGAGAAATTACGGTATGCACATGACAGACGCCAGGAAGAAGCAGGGAGAAATCTACATCAGGGATTGGCTGCGCGAGGTCAGAGGGAAGGACGAGAACGGGAAGCCGACGATGAACATGCACAAGATCTATGACCTGGCGCTGCTACAGGAGTTGATCAAGTTCAATCACAAGGGCAACTTCGACCGGGTGATGGCACTGATGATAGGCATGTATCATACACAAGAACTTTATAACTCAGAGGTCTTCGAGCAGGAACAGGACAATTCCGCCAACGAGTGGTTCGATAGACTCTATGGCTGAGTGCTATAAGAATAAAAGAGTAGCAGAATCATAACTTCTATCTGTACAGATAATCCCTACTCGGTTAACTTTGTTCGATATGTATACCGGTGCAGATCTAATACCAGTTCAGAGGAAACGAAAATCCCAAAAGACGTTGCAGTGGAAGAAGGACTGCGTCGAGGCCTTCATAAAGATCTCCGAGCAGGGCAACAGTTCTCGGAGAGAGCTCCTCAAGACATTCTATGATCTGTACAACGGCAGGATCCTGGATGAGGACTACGAGTATGTGACCAGACCGTACGGTAAGGAGAGGAAGAATTTTCCTTCCAAGATGCGGAACTACAACATCATCAAGCCGATCATAGATCTCTTGATGGGAGAAAAATCGAAACGGCCGCTCCAATACACAGTCACTGTACAGAACGGCGACGCGGTCAGTGAGAAGGAAAGGCAGAAACAAGAGGCCATCTACAAGAACCTGCAGCAGCAGTTCCTGGTGAAGATCGCCCAATCGGATCCTCAGATGTTACAGGACCTCCAAGGGATGGAGGACATACAGTTGCCCAAGAAGATAGCGGAACAGTTCGACAACAGTTATGTCGACAACCGTGCCATCAAAGGGCAGAATGCGCTGACCTATATGGAGTATCACCTGGAGATCTACGATCGTCTCCAGAAGGCATGGTTCCATTTCCTTACGGCAGGCGAGGTGTACACGGAAAGGGGGGTGCACGCCAACGAACCCTTCTACGATGTACTGAATCCGCTCGATGTCGATTACGATCTCGATCCTGATCTGGAGATGGTCGAGGATGGTGACTGGGCCCTCATCCGAAGATTCTCGCACATCTCCACCATCATAGACAAGTATCACAGACATCTC
>Ga0208162_1000768_pt1 | contig 17606 bp, 28 predicted proteins | sample CB_VirMetaG_4_FD_184539 | JGI IMG/M metagenome (GOLD analysis project Ga0208162, IMG submission 184539) | Freshwater to marine saline gradient viral communities from Chesapeake Bay - CB_1508_1M Viral MetaG (SPAdes) (version 4) | ecosystem: Environmental > Aquatic > Marine > Coastal | place: USA... | reverse complement strand
ACTGACTGGCTTGGATCTTGGCTGGATGTCAGCTTGTCTGCTCCATCCAAAGTAGCGATCTTGTACGTGCTAGGAGCAGCGACGATCTGCGAAGCGATAGCAGCAATGAAATCAGACCGACTAATCTTGCGAGCACCGTTAGCGGTTCCGCTCAATAAAACAAAATCATCAGCCGCAGGTGATGTGGCTGCATTGGGCAAATCTTTGACTCGTATGTAAGTGGGCATAATTAATCAATGCTGTCTAATTGTATGATGGCTCCAGTATCTGTTATGATCACATCATTAGTGTCCGTCTCAAGATAATAAGTCGTCACTAATTTCTCAATCAGACCATAACTAGCAGCACGGGCAAGAATGCTGCTTAATTTTAAAGAAAATCTAGTTAGATTCATGCAGAATCTCCGGCTTTATAACCGAGGATTGGCCCAGTTGATGTAACCTGAACCTGTGTGAAATGAAAAGGCAACAACGTTCCTGCGGGATATGTCCCAGCCACATCACCTTCGGCATCTGTAACAGTTGCGCTGTTAATTGTCGCTTCCGCAGAAAACTGAAGGCACATTAAATTCACGCCAGTGTAATTAGTCCCAGAAGCCAAAACCTTTGGCCTATAAGGGCCGTTAGTTAGAGCTTGCTTGCTCTGTAAATCAAAATCATCGTCCGTGGTTTGGACAAGTGGGTTGCTAAAATCTCGTTCTGACATGTGTTTTTTTTATGTGTTATCCCCAATCAGCCTAGGACCGGAAACCAGAAAAACCGATCCTAGGCTGTTGAGGTGGGTGTGGATGCTATCGACTACTAGCTGGAGGTGACGGTGAGACGCTTGACAGCTTCGGTGTTGGTTATTGCGAATTGGCGTGTCCAATCAACAGCGATGATGTCGGACCGTGAACGCTCATCACGATAGGTGCGAACAGAAGTCACACCACCTCGCCCAGTGGTGAAGCACTTGGCGAAGCTGGGATCTTCCATGCTTGGATTCTGGTCAGCATAAAACAGGAAAACATCAGATCCGACATTTCGTGTCTTGCTGGCAGTTGCACCAGGTAGAGCAGAATCATAAATCAATCCACCAATCTGTATCTCCACTGGGAAGATCAGCACATTAGAAATCATGTCACGGTTGATTGAAGCGAATCCGCTTTTGAATCGTGCTTGGGTTTTGGCGTTATCACGCAGGATCTGCCAAGCCAATGTTCCCATCAGCACACGGTTTGGACGACGAGCCAAGGCAGTCTCCAAAGCAACCAACTGCTCATCGAGCTGTTCGATGGGATCGGTGGAGCTGTTCCAAGTTCCTTTGCCACCTTCAGCAGATACGCTTGCCTTGATGTAGGTAAACAGATCCTTTTCGTGGCTGAGAACTGCGGATGAAACCAAGGATCGAACCTTGGACTGTTGCAGACCGACAAGATCCCCAGCATCTTCACGCTCGAAATCATCAATCGGATTTTCCAACGCATGAGGAACAAGGTTCAGTTGACCATCAGAAGCAAGCCAAGGAATTCGATTGGCAGGGCCACCGATTGCACGTTGGGTTTCAAATGTTTTCCAACTGTTGACTTGATTGTAGATTTTGTAACGACTGCGGGCCGAAGGCACAGTGACCTGCGGGCAGATGAAGTTTGCTGCTTCGTTCTCCAGATCAGGCATGATTGCCTGAGCGAAGGTTGTCAGCATTGGATTGCTTGATGCACTAGAAATTGCGCTCATTGTATTTGTATCCTTTCAGTAAAATTAACGGATTGTGATTATGCAGTGACGCTGGACACATTCAGCAATCGTGCCTTGATCAACCCACTGTTTGCTCCTGTTTCAAGGGCTTGTGCAACCGAGTTTTTAGCGGATGCAGTCGCTTTGAAAGTTCCATCAGTGTGAGTTCCAAGGAAAGTCCCAGGATTCACCGTTCCAGCAGAGCTGTGCAGTTTGACGTAAACAATGGCGTCAATGCCAGCCATAGCAATGCTTGATCTGCTTCCAGATTCAGCACCATCGGTGATCACGCCGATCGTATCGACAGCAGTGTCAGAGGTTTGCAACGCAGCTTTCCCGCTGGAAAACTTGACTGCATAACCTTCTTTGTTCGTGTGATCCTCGTTGGCTTCCAACGTGGTCAACAGGGTTTCTTTAACTATTCCGTATTGCATTTTCGGATCTTTCTAAAATTGTTTTTTCAGTTTACTTGAAAAGTTCAGGTCGTGCGGATCTGGCTGCTTCAAAAGCATCTTGTCCAGACATGCCTGGGTTTTTGGCTTTGATTTCAGCAACGAACGCATACATCTGATCGGATGCTTTGACCTGCTTGGTGTCACCTTGATTCTTCGGTGTGATCGAAGCAGTCAATCCATCAGCGGCGTGAACAGGCATTGACTCGATGAATGCCTTGGCATTGACCAGATCAACACTTGCAATGGCTTTCAGGGCATTAATTGCCTTGTCATCCTTTGCCGTGATTTTCTTGGCGTTGACGGCAGAAGCCACAAGATCATTTATTTCACGATCCTTGGCATCCGACTTCATTTTTTCGTTGTCCTCCTCCATCGCCTTGTATTTGGCTTTCAGGGATTCAACGGTTTCCTTGAGTTCCTTGTTTTCGGCCTCAAGCTGATCCATTTTTTTCTTTTCGTCTTCAGACATGATTTTGTTTTTTGTGGGTTTGCATCGTGCTTCTTCGGGCATTTCTGAGGCCGAAACGAAGCGCAAATCAGAATTTGTGATTTCTTTTGCAGCCATTACCGCTGCAATTTCTCGGAAGGCAGGACGGTTGACCAATCCTCCAGCATTAGGAGTTGTCCCGATCACCCTGCCCTTTGCATCCGTCAAAAAAGACGGAGAAAAACGTTTGTAAGATCCACCCTTGATTGCCTTGGCACCGTCTTCAGTCCAAACGACTTTCGCACGAATGCCACCAGTCTTTGGATCTTCTCCACCCCAGAAAAATGATTGAACCCATCCAGATGCTTCCTTGTCATCATGATTGAAATCGAAGTATGCCTCAAATCCTTGTGCTTTGATTTCCTCCAGTGACTTGTTCAGAGCTTCGACTATTTCCTCCGAAACCTGAACAGTAAGCTCGGCAGGTTCTCCGTTTTTGGAAGCAGTGATCTTATGCTCTCCAGCAGGCATCCATTGGATGTCAGCAGGTGGTTCACCGCTGAAAACGATCTCATTGGCACTGCGTGCTGTTATTTTTGCAAAGCTGATCATTTTAATATTTGTTTGCTTCTCAAGTGTCTCTCAAACCCTTGAACAAACTTTTCGGCCAATTCTTTTTCACTTGGAATTGCCCCAGGCCAAGGTTTCTGATTCACACTCTGTTTCAGCAGATAGTGGAGCTTTAATGATCCGTCAATGCTTTCTGCGAGAAATTTCTCATTTTTTTCTGACTTCCAAACGAACAGCTTTTTTCCTGTCTCACGCTCAAAAGTTGCAGCCCTAATTGAATAAGCCTCCTTTGAAACTGGAATTGTCAGGTATTGAACTCTCTTGGCCTTGATCTCTCCACCATAAACCTTTTGGGCAATTCTTGGATCGAGGATCTTGATGATTGCTTCATTGCCCCGTGCGACTGGAGGTTGAACAGCCCTGCCAATGTCTGCCCAAAAGTTCGTCCGTTTTCCCCCAAGTTTGTTCGGCTCTTTTCGGTTTTTGGCTGGATAATATTCTGTTCTCATCCAGCTTTGAACACTGATTGCAGCGTTTTTAATAGCAACAGCATGAAACTTAGGTCCACCCATTTCCTTGAGCAATTCCGGAATTTCAACTGTGATTTTCTTAATCACTCGTTTTGATCAGGGTTGGTTATGCTGAACTCATTCAGACGTTCAAACGCACCATTGGCAGCAGCAGATCCCATTGCCTCCTCCAACGCATTTGCCAGAGCATCATGGTTGATCGAATCAAACAGTTCGGGCATTGAACGTGAGAGTTCTTCCATTGCCTCGATTACTTCCTTGTCGGATTTGTTCGGATCTTGAGCAGCCATCAGAACCTTGGCGAATGCAGGACGAGCAGGTGCAAGCCATTCGGCAGAGACTCCGGTCAGCGATTCCATCACGGCATCTGTGAGCCTGTCATTGTTGGATGGAATGTTCTTGGCATTGACCTTGGAAGGATTGCAACAATCGCAATCATCATCTGTCACGATCTCTCCAGACCAATCACTTGCATCAAGCACATCCTGAACTGTTTTCCCCTTCTCCCACATCTTGCATGACCAATATCTTGCCTTCCACTTTGGACCTGGATCATCACAGTTATGACGGTTCCTGAAATTCGATCTTCGTTCATCGTCATCACGCTTGATCTCCATGTTTGGATCACCGAATTTCACAAGGACAGTGTTTCCCTTGTCATTTTTGACATAAACCCCGAACTTTTTATCATCTCCCTTTGGAAGCCTGAAAGGATTATTCAATCCTGCCCTTGGTTCTTCCTTTGCATTGATCGGCTGCTTTCCGAAAAAGGAAGGTGACTCAACCACTGACTGTCGGATGGTGTCCTCGCCTTCCTGCGGAACTCGGATCTTGTGTCGTTCATAAATCTGATCCTTCGGAAGTTCCATGCCCATGCTGATCAGGATCTGATCTCTTGTTGCCATCTGAACAGGATCTTCGGCAGATTCAAACCTTGTTTGGAGATATGGAATCTCATCAGTGTCTCCGAAATTGAAGGAAATGGCTTTTCGGATCACTTGATCATTAATGTTCTGCGCTGCCCAATCACAGGCATCCTTGAGGTTATCTTGGCGAACAGCAGCATGAACATCTCCCAAAGCCCTCGATCCTGAATCACCCACATCTGTTGTGAGTGTTTGCCCAAGGATCAGAATATCACAAACACGGTCTGCAAGATCAATCAAATGGTTCTGAGGGTTATCGGATCCGTTCTTGGATGCCTCAAGGATCTGAACTTCTGATCCTTCAGGAATCATTGCATATCCTGCGGCAGCAAGATCACGCAACCAAAGTTCAAGGGCATCTTTGTCTGCTTCACCCATGTTTTTGCCATACTTCGCCACCCTCAACGGTATACCAAAAATCTGAGCATAACGCATGAGCCACTGACGCCCAAAGATCATCCCCGACCACCAGAATGCCAGAACACGACTAAAGCCATACGTCAAAGGATTCCCTGATCGAGTCTTGTATCGACCAACGAGAAACTTTTCATCTGGCATTTCAGTATATCCCCGTGATCCGATCCCTTCGATGTTCCGAAGCATGATCTCCGTCCCACTGGAATCATATCCCCAGAACTGCGGGTGGACCCAATAAGAAGCCCTTGGCGTTATCTCACCATTCTGATTCCAGTCCCAAAGCAACTCCTGAACACTGATTCCCTTGCCGATGGCATCACACAGATCATACACCATATCTTCGAAGCCGTTTTCATTGCGCTTCGGAACTGGTCGCATGTTGTCGATCATTCGACGGACAAAATCAGCTTTTTCCTGAGCCCTTGGGCTTGGTTCCTGTCCCTGCTCTGCGAATGGTTGAACAACAAACTCTGCTCTGGATGCTGCTTTCTTGATCTCGTGCAGGTTCTTGGCAAGCCTTGGCCAAGTGTCCTCCATGATGGCATAAAGATCATGCAAGCTCTGCGGATCTCCGGAAAAGGCTGACTGAAGAAGCCCACGAACTTCCGCAGGATCAATCTTCTCATTTAAGAACGGATAGAACTTTTCACGGAACGAAGGCGTGATAATGCGGTCACTGACCTTCTTTGTGGTCCTTACTCGCTTTGGTTTTGGCGTTTGGTCTTGAGTTGCCATATGATTCTAAAATGTTATTCCTCTGCTGCTTTGGGCTTTTGCTGTGCCTAGTTTGAATCCGCTTGTTGATCTGATCACCCCGTCATTTGATCCCCGTCTCATTTTTTCGACGGCAAGAGCCAATGCCATCACACCGTCATCATGCATTCCATCTGGTGCTGTGTATTTCACTCCCCCACCTGGGCTGTATTCATACGTGAAAGACTCAAGCTCAGATTTTAATGCTTCGTCGAAGAATCGAACCCTGTTTTGCTGAATAGCAGCACGAAGGCCCATCATCAAGGCTTGTTTTGAGGTTGACGAGAACTTGAAACCCTCAAAATTTGATCCCTCCATGATCAGATCCTCCACAATCGGATCACCGACACCCGTGGAATCAATCAAGGCTGGATTCCATTCTGTCATTTCAATGATGCTCTGTTTCGTCTCTCCCCATGACTTTTGGAACCTGCCATTAAACACTTGGCAACCGTCTTCATCGAGTCCGACACCCCAAGTCCAGTCATGGCTTTTCGCAAGATCCCAACCAAACCATATCGCAGGTTTATGGCTTCGTTCACCGTAACAAGCCCTGATTGCATCAACTCCAAACGGATTGCCACCATCATCGGCTGGCACCCCAAGGTATTCCTGCTTGTAAACCGCATCAGGCAGATCCTTTTGAGCATCGGCCAATTCCTGTTCCAGATCCGGAATCGTTGGATTGTCGATTGTGCCAAGCCTCCAGGATTTCCAATCCCGATCCCCACGCTGCCCCTTAAGAAATAACTGGTGAAAATAGTTCTGCCCCTTCGGTGTTCCAAGCACCCAAGCTCTGCCCTTGTAATCTGTCAGTGTTGGCCTGATGTCCTGCTCCCATCTGGATTTCAGATCCCTGACGACTGAAGCCTCATCAATAATGATCCCGTGATATTTGCGACCACGACCAGCATCAGGCTTTTCCAGCGACCAGAAATCAAACCTTCCCCCATTGATCAAATGGATCTCCCTGTTCTGCTTGTCTGTCTTTCTGATCAAAGGGGCAAATGATGCCTCAATCTCGTTCCACTGCTCAGACATTGATTTATAAGTGGGAGCAAACCAGCCATAAGTTTTCCCCATGATCCCAGCCATACGCAGGATGTGCAGTCCCATCGTGGTTTTGCCGAATCGACGACCGCATTGCAGAACATTAAAACGAAGGGCAGCATCGAGAATCCGTTGCTGCCCTGAGTGTGGCTTTTGAAGATTGATCCCTTGGTTTAATTCTTGAGCCATGCAGGTTCCTTGATCGGCTTTCCATCCATCGTGACATGCACATGGATCTCACCGTTGTTATCAAGTTCCATCTTGTCAGACATCCCACAAAAGTTTTTTAAGGCGAAGATCAATAGCTGATCACGATCTTCTTTGATCGCCCTATGCAGGAGCTTCATTCTTAGGCTTCTTGCAGTTGCTGCTCTGCCCTTGTTGTAGAGCTCTCGGAATTCAGAATTTTCCTTGGTGAATTCCCTGTTGATCGTTTTGACATTAACACGAAGAAAGTCAGCAATATCCTTCTGCGTAAATCCCATGTTGCCGAACGACTCAGCCGCTTCAATCGGCATTTCAAAAGACTGTCTTCCCCGTTTGCGTTCACTGCTGATCTTGATTTTTCGATCTTTGATTTTCATTTCTCTTAAATTTTAGCTATTTTTTTTGCAAAGATAACTCAAAACTCACTTTCAATCTTGATTCAGATAAAGTTGCACCTGTCAAAATTCCTCCACGACCTCGCATACATCCTTGATGTTTACCAAATCTTCCAAATTTTGTGCATTTCCATATTTTATTTTTTTTGAATGAATGTATTAATGCTGGATTTGTTGTTGTTATTAAAAATCGAAAACCGTTGTTGATGTATTCATTTCCTATAATTTCACAAAACCTAGAACCAATTCCCAATCCTTGAAAATCAGGCAAAACAACCAAACGATGTATTTTTTTTAAATTTTTTGACTTTGGATGTGGTAAATGCAAGACGCTTAACCATGCGGCTAATTTATCTTCAACCGTTAAAACATAACAATGAGCAGCGTTGTTGTGACTGCTATCTAAATAGTGAAATCTTTTAAAATTATTCCATAATTGTTTTTTGGGTTCTGCGTAAATTTTACATTGGAATTTTTCTCGTTTTTTTTTGAATTGTTTTGCTGCATGTTGTCAGTTCTAAAAACCCAATCCGGTTCCAACCATGCTTCTATGTCATCGTGGCAACTGACTGCAATAAATCTTTTATTAGTTTTTTGAATGGCCTTGTTTACGGCACAACAAGTTGTTTTAGCTATTGTTCTATCAATAACGCTTGTAAATTCATCAAAAACAATATCCTTTTTTTCTGATAAAATACAATATGCCAATTCAACTCTCATTTTTTCGCCGTTTGACAAAACAGAATATGGCTTTAGCCATGATGGAGCAGAACTGAAACCACATAAGGTGAAAATTTTGGCAATATCATCACATGATGCATTTTTTGGCATTTCTTCAAAAACTGAATCATTTCCAAAATTTGGTTTTAAAATGTAATCATCAAATAATTGTTTGGCTATGGTGGTTTTCCCAGTCCCACTTGCTCCCACAATTAAACCAACTTTCCAATCTTTTGGAGGATCAATTTGTCCTTTAAATCTTTCTGTGATGGAATTGGATTGTATGTCAAATTTGCCAATGACATATTCATTTCTGAAGGTTTTTTTTGCTTCTGTTTTTTTTATAATGTCAAAATTTTGCATGTGATTCCTTCTTCAGAAAATTTTTCAAACAAAATTTGAGCTTCGTTTTCATTTTTACATTCAACTTCAATTCTCCATTGCTCTTGTATTTTTTCGGACAAATCATCAATTTCATTCTGACTTTCTTCATTCAGAAAATCAAGATCACCAAACCCAGTCAGATCCAGATCAAAACCTTCAAACACATCATCTGTGAGCAATCCTTTCAGAGCATCCTGATCAGCTTCGGCAAGTTCTGCGATACGATTATCAGCAATCATGTCGGCATATTCTGACGCTTCGTCCTTGTATTCCTGAACATCGACCGGAACCTCAGAGCATCCCAATTGCAAGGCAGCAGCGAGTCTGCCGTGACCTTTGACAACATAGCCTGACCTCTTGGAAACGGTGATCGGATTTCGCCACCCTTGATGCCTGATGATCTTTGCAAGCAAACGGATCTGCTCTGCTGGGTGAGTGTTGTAATTGCGTGGATGCTCTACCAATGAAGCAGGATCACGCATTTCTGTGTGAGAGCAAAAGACTTGTGGATCTTCTGGTTTTTCGAGTTTTACTTGGCCCATTTGAGTTCCCAACCTTTCTGATTTGTTTTGATTCCTAATGCTTTTTTGAGTTTACCAAAGATTCCCTTGTCCATTCTTGATCCATCAACAGACAGGGCTTTGTTGAATTCTGATTTCGGATCTCGGATCCGTTCCTTCGGTTTGATTAAGCCTAATGCCACCGCCTCTTCCCTGTCAACCTCCTGAACATCCATCTGTGAGTTGAACCCCCAAGGACCATGCGGAACACCCAGGCCACCGATTTCCTTTTTGTTCATCTCAAGCCAGAACTTGGTATCATCTTTCCTCCGGACCACACCTTCGTTCTTCTTGTGCAGCGGTCGAGGTTCTTTCACATTTGCAATCCTGACAAATCTCCAAGCTGGGAAAGTCTCTGTCACATCAGGATCAACTGAGGCCTGAAAGTTACCATATCCATAAGCGGATCTCAGATTTGTCTCAAAGATCAACCCAAGCCGTCTGGCAGAGCTAACGTCCATCATCTGAGTGATCATGCTTTGATCAGCCTTGCCCATGCCTTGGGGAAGCGGATTGCCCATGCCCTCACGTTCTGTGACCTCCTGCATCATGTTGATGAAATCACCTCGGCTTCCGGTCCGCAGGGCTGTGGTTCTCTCACCTGTTGGCGTGATCACTTCCTCCCTTTGGGCTGTTAAGAAATCATCAATCGCTCTTTTTGCTGATTGAAGGAAACGAGCCGAAGCTACCCTGGATGAAAAGAAAGCCCGATCCCGAATGGAAGCTGAAACGTCAGCCCATTGTTTTGAAGTCAATCTGCTTCCGATTTCCTTCCGTGCTTTGAGACGTTTAATTGCCTCCTCAAATTTCATTGGTTTGTTGAGATAAGCCATTGATCAATCCTTGATTCCTTTGCTGGGTTTTTTGGCGATAAAAAAGCTGTGGTTAGTTATTGAGAAAAGATCCTTGCCCCTTGGCATATTTCTGGAGTCAAAGAACCGATCACATGCATCCGAAATCTCTTTTGCATGAGCCAAAGAAATATCAATCCCGATTTGATATTCATGCTCGATTGGTTCTGGATCTTCCACTTTAAAACCTTGACATACTCTTATCACAGGTGTGTAAAATTTCATAGACATTTCTTGACTTGCCCTTCTTTAAAGAAAAGACCTGCAACAATTTCTGACGGAAATCATTGCAAGCCTTTGAGTCTGTTTGGTTAACGATGTAAATTGTCCTTTTCTGGTTTTACTGTTTTGATCTTCGCACTGGATGCCATGATCCATCTTTGATCGCTGCCTTTCTGATTCTACTATGTTCGTTTTTGCAGGTTTTGCAGTGGTATTGTCTGTCGTCCTTGGCACGGCTGTTGTGGGCAAACTCATTCAGCAGTTTGGTCTGGTTGCAGCCACCGCAGTGTTTATTTTTCATGCTCTCACCTCACCTGACTGTAATCTGAGCTGGTCAATTTCGTCTTCAAGTTCCTTGACGATGTCACCCAAGCCCTCAAACTCCTCCAATCGTTGAACTTCGTCATAGTATTCCTTGGCTTTGTCCTTCCATTCCTGCCCCCAAGCACGCAGTTCTTCACAGGCTTTGCGTGCATCTTCCAAGTCACCGCAAGCCCCGTCGAGGTCTTCAAAATACCAGGTGGCGTTGGTGATGTCGTCAATGGCAGAGTCAAGTGTGTCCGCTTCCAATGCGTTCTTGAGGCATCTCATGCCTTTTTCAACCTTCCCAAGCATCTTGTCAATGAGGGGGCATTTGGACTCAGGTTGGGGGACAACTCGGTGTAGTCTTTCTGAGTTCATGCTTTCCCCTCCATGATTTCTGTGGCGAGTTCATTGAGTGACTTCGAAACACATGCAGACAGTGTTGTATTGTGAAACGATTTACAGAACAGCTTGACTGCCCGTCTCTCAACCTCCTCCTTGAACTGCTCAAGGTGGACGTAGGGTCCAATATGGTGATGGTGGTTTTTTAGGTCGGATGCTCCGCAGTCCTCGTTGCGGTCAAAACAGTCAACAGCATTAAACGCCAGCCACACCGTCATTGGCGGTCGGTTGGTGGTCATGGCAAAAATCCTTGGTTAAGTGCTGATAGTATTGCTTCTGATTTAGCTTGGATGATGCTGTCTTCATAACCATGTTGTCCATGTATCCCTTCAGCATCCCAGGTCCACCATCCAGCACTGGAGTAAACAGTAGCTGCTGACGTTCCGTTGGAGCGCATCAGTTCCCATTTTAAAAGCCCATCATATTCTGTGCTTTGTTTCCATTGTATCATAATCTTCTCTTTCTAAATTGGACGGGCAGCCAGTTTAAACTGGAATTCAGGGAGCGACCCTGCGTGTTGTATTTACACCACTGCCCGAAATTGGTGGCCAGTCCGGTTTCTTACCGGAGCCGCTGAGCCGGGTTCTCCTAGCCTCTGCGCGGTGTTTGCTGGCCGTTAATGTTAGCCTCCAGGATTAAGTTTTGCCCGAACCGCTGCGTCTTTTGCCTCAAGTAACTTCCTGAGTGCAACTGTCCGTTCGGGGCCAGGGTGAATTGAATCCGTGACTGCTTCCGCCAGCAACCCAAAAGGCTTTGATACCTCTTGCAGTTTTTCTGGCAGGTGTGTATATGCGAACCATTTGAGCATTATTTCTTTTTCTTCCATTATTTTTCTTTCTGTTGTGTCCAGCGCGGTGTTTGCTGGCCGTTAATCATTCATCTACCTCCTTGCAGACTCTGACCTTGCGGCAGGTGTATCCGCGTAGCTCCATTGTAGGCCACATATCAAAATGAGGGTTTCGGTATCCAGCAATTTTTTTACTCATGGCAATGCTGGTATCTTTTGTTTTTGATGTGGCTTGAATTTCTTCACCTTGAAACACCGCCCAAGCATCAAAGCCCTCATCATAGGCATTGACCTTGGCTCGGAGGGTGGCGAGTTCTTCCTCAAGTAGTACACATTTCAAAAGCAGCTCTGCGTTCTCCAGCTTCAAGGCTTCATGCTGTCGATTTTTTTGTGCAATTTGTCGATTTATCAAATCGCAGCATCCGTGCCCCTCGTTCTCTGGACAGTTTAGCGGATCTCCAGAACACTCTGGGAACAATTCTAACTTTTCTGATTCGTCTTCTGGCATATGTTTTTTGATTTTATTTTTTAGCTTTCATTTTTTTCATTCGCTTTTCTCTTGCTGGATTATTAATTTCGCAACGCAGAATTTTAAACCCGTGAATTCATTTTTTGCAAACGCATCGAAATGTCTCCGCATTTTATCAAGATACTCCTGACTGCGCATGAATCTCATAGAGCCGTTCACGGGCTGCCCGTCACGATTGAGATAGATAATAACGTCTACCCCATCATCGGAGGCCTTCGCCTTGGCGCGTAGGGTGGCGAGTTCTTTCTTCAGCCGCTTATTCTCCTCCATGTAATAGTAAGCGTAATCTGTCATTGTTTTTTCACTCATTGCTTCCCCTTTCTGAGTTTGTTGATGTATTCCCCGAGATGCCTCAACTCTATGGTAGACGGGTCGTCCAACACATTATGCACCCGCCACAGCAACTCCACCAGCTCCTCGGCGGTCGGGATTGGGAGCCATTGGCCACCCATGTCAACAACAGGTTTCCCAGGAATGTAAAAAGTCTCAAAAAAGAAACGCTTGTCATAGTTTTCAAAAACATTTCCAATCTCCCACTCATACTCGTCTGACTCGCGCCAGTAATACCGTCCCGGCTTTGTTGGTAATTCAGTGCTCATAGAAAAGCCTCCCCTGCCTTGTGCCAGCCTGCTGTCTTTTGCACACGCTCATTTTTGTCTGCTCGTATATCACCAAAATATGCTCCAACAAATGGGGACAAATGATCCTCTTCCATTCGATTCCATGATGGAATGCAGAATGTTGCTCCAACAAGTTCATCAGGCCTTGCCCAAACCCTGCCATCTGCGGTCGGTTTGGCGTATGCCTGATTACCCATACTCAACCGTGACCTGCCACCGTGGGAGTAGATGCACTGAGAATACCCGAAAAATCGATTGAAGCACGTCTGGACTGCTTGACCGCTGTAAAATATCCCAGCCTGTTTACGGCTTCCGTTATGCTCCATGCGATGCGGTCCTTCAATCTGGTTGTGGCTGATTGTCGAGTCTCCAAGATAAACGTCATCCCCTGATCTTGCTGATTTCGGCATCCAGTCTGCATCGATGTGCGGACCGTGGAAAATCCCGATGTTTGATCCTTGGTGTGACTGGATGTTGTTGTTGATGATTTGAAGCCTGTCAGGGTTCTGAGCCAGATAAACCGGAACACAGTTGTTGTGCGCCACAATCATGCATTCCCTGATTTCCTGTTCAAACGGCCTGACAATCATCCCGCTCAAAAGCTCAGTGGCAGGCTCGGTGTAAATCCCGATAGGATGTCCCACGCATGGGTTCCACCCGAAAATGGATTCAACCTTCAGCACCTTATCACCATCTCCCAGCGTGCGGATTGCTGGACCCCATCTGGTCACTGACTTCATTTGAAATCGGCCAGGTATCCGAATGGTGTTATGGAAGCGGTATTCATTACCGGAGAACAGTAGGGTGATCACTGGCATATGAGTTGATCCATACCAACCTTTTCCTGACGGTGAGTTTCCAAATTCAGACTGAAACCTTTCCTCCCCTTCTTCCCAAAATGGTTGCTGAAGTTCCTGCCCTTTCCTGATGGCTTCCTCCAGTGATTTGTCAGGGTTAGTGTGATCAATCATCAATGTGTATTGATCCTGATCGGATTGCGGTTTCATGTCTTTCAGGAATTGCTCCATCACTGAAACCGTGATTGATTTAACATCGTCTTTAGACATTATGCCAACGAGCCTGTTCTCAAGGTTCTGAATTCTGGCACTCTGCGTGTTTATGACGTTATGTTGAGCTTGAATCAGCTCTTTGGTTGTGTCTGGCAGTTTTGCCAGTTCTCCGATTGATTCGGCTAATTTGATCAGTTCGTTCATGGTTTTTCTTTCTCAAAATGGCACATCGTCATCATCCATTGCGTCAATGGCTGGTGTGGTTTCCGGTGCTGGTTTGTGTTCTGTTTTTTGGATCTCCATTTTCATGTTTCCGATAATCGGTCCTCGTTGACCTGCTTCCCTTGCCTCCCTGCTGATGCCTTGGCAAATGGTGTGAGTGTTCCCGTATTGATCAGGTCCATTTTTGTTTTCCCAGATCACCAGATCGAGGTATTTTCCATTCTTGCCTGCAAACAGATGTTCTTTTTCGATTCTGCTTACGTTTATTTTTGCTGTGATCATAACTCTGTGTTTTTTAGTTTTTCTTCGATGTTTCGGTATGCTTTACGAAATGCTTTGTTGGTTTCGATCAATGTTGGAACAGTCTGCCGTGCATGTCGAACTGAACTGCCCTTTTTCCGGTTGAAATAATAAGCGACCGTCAAATCTGCTGCTCCCATATATCGCCAAGCCAGATATATTGCAGCCATTCTTGGGAAGCTGATTGCCTCAGTTCTAGAGTTCCCCTTGATCGCCATTGGAAAGACTCCAAATTCTTGGGCTGTTGTCTCTATGATTTTTTCAATGGCTTGCTTCATGTTGCCTCCGTATATGTAAATCCACGTTCCTCCTGGATCAGTTCGTATTTATTTGCCAGATCCGTAAATCCAGCTTTCCGACAAAACCAGACGAGTGTCGCCTCTGCTTGGGAGTGAGCTATCTGGCTTGATGTTGGGTTGATCTTGCTCAAGTGGTTCAAGGCATGTTTCTCGGTTACTCTTGCCATGTCCCATTTTTGGGCTTTTTGTTCCGCTTCGGTCATCAGTTGTTCGGGTTTGGTTTATCCATGTATAATTTGAAACGCTGAAGATTTCGGTTCGGTTTTGTTTTGATGGTTTTTAGGTGTTCAATGAATTTCTTGTTGCCTTCCTCATCAAACTTTGGTTCAGGCATGTCTGTTGGTAAATTATTTTTCATTTTCTCAAGTTGTAATCGGTTGTTCTGACATCCACGATTTTTGAACCGTCACGCATGAATCTGGATGCTATCCTCGGATCAAGCTCTGCAATATCTGTCATGCCCTTGTTGCTTGTGATGATCGTCCATTTTCCGACTCTGGCACCAAGCAGCGTGTGAAGTTTCTCGGTTGAAAACTCGCTCAGACGTTCACTTGCCACATCATCAAGCAACAGGTAGTTCCAATCCATCATATCTCGGTATCGTCCGTAAGCATTGCCTTCCCTCAGTTCCTCAACGAACCTTGGCCAATAAATTCGGTCTGGGAAATATGCTCCCACCTCTGAGAAATCTGGTCTTGTTTTTAACCATTTCCAGAGTCGATTTGCCGTGTGAGTCTTTCCGACTCCTGAGTTACCTAACAGGATTAGCCAATGCGGGGCCTCAGATGCCCGCAGAGACGTTGCCCAGCGTGCTGCGGCATCTACCATCCTCTTGATCTTTAAATCGCCGCACAGGTCAATTTTCATCCACGAGGCCCACTCCTGCGTATTGACTGGCGAGTCCTTCGTTTGCTGTTCCTTTGGAACGGTCAATTTTTTGCTGATTTCCAGTATTTTTTCCATTGGTTTTGTATTCCTTGTCCTTGGCTGCCCATCTTGGGAGTTTGATTCTCCATTTGATCAGGCTTCCGTTTTTGATCCACCCATTGTTGCACTCATGCCATTCCCAAAAACTAATGGCAGAGCTTTCCAGAATTCCCATCATTGATGCAGCTTGCTTCACCTCATCCAAGGTTGGGATTTCTGGATTTTCATGTGAGGGCGTACTCTCTCTTTCTGCTTCTTCTTCTTCTTCTTCTTCTTCTTGTGTTAACTTGTGTTTACCAATGTTTACATCCTTTACATCTTTTACACCTGATGATTTGTTTTTACGGTATTGCCTCATGTATTCCCGCATGTATGCCTTTTTTTCTTCATCACCTCTCCTCTGCCGAAACTTTTCTCCATTAATCATGAAGAATCCTCCTTCAACTTTTTTGATTCTTCTGCCTTCCTCTTCGGGTGATCTGCTATCTGGATCAGGAGATGCCAGCTTTTCAAGAGCCTTTTCACAATCTTCACGACTTACCCGTGCAAGATGCGCTAGTCCTCCAACAGAAGCCCTCACAACATAATCTGGCCCCATCCTTGCCAACATTGTGATCCAGACGATTCTTGTCTTGTCATCCTCATTCCAAATGCTGGAATCAGTAATCTCTGCCCATAATTTCGTAAAACCGCTCATTGCTGTAAAGCTAACAGTTAAATGTTAAATGTAAACACTTTTATCCATCATAACCAGCTCCAACGCATTTCCTGAGTTGTTTCCGGACCCATTCACCTCGGCTCAGATCCCCACGGGCCTTGTCCCATATCTCCCACTCGTCAGGATAAAGGCTGATTGTCCTGCAAACTGATTTCCGTTTCTTACTTGGTCTTCCTAATTTCATCTCGTTTAATTGTCTGATTGATCGCTTCGATTGCTTCATCCATGCTTTTGATCACGACTGCTGATCCTCGCCATGTTCTGAAAAACTGTTCTTCGTCTGGTGTTAATTTACGTGCTGATGGTGGCTTGGATCCGTCCTTGATCTCCATTAAAATAGTGTAGCCGCCAAAGCCGACCGCAATGTCTGGGCATCCTTTTCCCACTTGGCTAAGAATCAGGACACTGCATCCAGCCTTCCTTAATCCCTGCACGATCTGTTTCTGATTTGCATCGACTTTGGCAGCTCGCTTCATTCTGAATCCTTCGTGTATATTCTTGATTGTCTAACCATCCCGTCCCACTCAAAGGTGGCGACCTTTTCACCAAACAGATCCTCATTGATTTCGATCACTCTTACTAAGTCAATGTCAACTCTAAGGTATCCCACAATCACATAAGTCATCTGTTTGCGCTCCATGATCATATAGTTGCCCTCCAGACTGCCGCTCCGTCTCTCCGGTCATTATTTCGCTCGATCCAACCGTCTCGGGCAAGCTCGGTGAACCGTCCAGAAATGGTGTTCAAGGGTCTGCCTGTCTGCTCTGAGTACTCCTTGGCAGTGAGCCCATGATCGAGTGATTTTTCGACTGCCATCAGCACATCCAGTCTGATCTGTGTCATGGTTTTCTTGGCCCGATCAAATGCCCGTTTTGAGGTCAAAACCCCTCCATGTTTTCGTTCACAAATATCAGTTTTCATTTTTTTTAGCCCTTTCAATTTTTGCTTTACGAACCACTCTGCACCGTAGATTTTCGATTTCTGAATCGGTGAGGATCTCATTTTTGGGTGGCTGAATCAGTCCCAGTTTCTGACACCGTTTGACAGTCCTCTTAATAGCTTCTTCTGGGCAGTGTATCCCAGGAAAACTGTCCTTGATTTCATCCCATGTCAATGACCTGCCTTTCCATGATTGATCCTTGATCGGCTCATACCATTTCATTCCACGTTTGCTCATCGTTGACCTCCGTTTGTTTTATTCATAATTCAATTCTGATCATTTTTGTCTATTTGCATTCCAACCAGAATTTCTGCCCTGTCTTTTGCAATTCTCCTAAAATTAAGCAATGTCTGCGAAATGATCATTC
>Ga0208162_1000766_pt1 | contig 17655 bp, 23 predicted proteins | sample CB_VirMetaG_4_FD_184539 | JGI IMG/M metagenome (GOLD analysis project Ga0208162, IMG submission 184539) | Freshwater to marine saline gradient viral communities from Chesapeake Bay - CB_1508_1M Viral MetaG (SPAdes) (version 4) | ecosystem: Environmental > Aquatic > Marine > Coastal | place: USA... | reverse complement strand
TAGGCATTATTTATTTTAGCTATTGCTTTACCTCCTTCAATTTCCATTGTAGCTATTTTTGTTCCATATTTACGAGCTGCTTCTGCTTCATCTTTTGCTACTTGTTCTAATCTTAAAGTTTCTTCTTTCATTGTAGGGTCTGTTATCTTCCATTGCTCAAATTGCTTTTGTGCTTCTATTGCTTTTTCAGATAATTCTATTTGTTGTTCAAACTTTAATTCAACCATATCTCTTTCAAACGCCATTTCTTGCATACGTTTTTCTGCTTCTTTATATGGTTCGTTAAACTCTTTCAGCATTCCTAAAATATTTGCTATATTTTCTATTGTTTGATTGCTTGCCATTTTATACTCCTCCGTACATATCTAATAATGATTGTCCATAACTTGATTTAATTCCTTTTTCTGCAGCATATCTATCTAATTCAAATCCTGCTGACTGTATATCTCTAATACTTGCTGCTTCTCTCATACCTAGTTGAAATGAAGATTCTCTAAATCCTAAATCTCTAGCTGCTTGTTGTTGAGCAAATTGCATTTGTCCTTGTTGCATCATTTGCATACCAGCACCACTCCCTGCTAATCCTGTCATTCCAACTTGACTTTGCAATCCTTGTTGTTGTAATCCATATTGTTGAACTGCAGCTTGTTGTGCTAATTGTTGTCCTTCTCCTAAAAACTCTCTTTGTTGTACAAATTCTGCTGCTTCAGCTGTTCTTGCTTGTTGCAATGCACCATACTGTTGTCCTAATAATTGCCTTGCTTGTGCACGTTGTCTTCTTGCTTTTTTTCTTTTTCTTCTACTTCCAAAAAAACCTAGTACTGCACCACCAAGAGTTAATCCTAACCCTAAAGGTGTCATACCTAAAGCTTCTGATGCTCCTTTAAATGCTGTTCCAAATTTACTCATTTTTTTTCCCCTTATTCAAATGTTTCAAATACTTGTCCTAAATCTTCCATAACATCTTGTATAGTAAAGTTAGGTGCTATTTCTTGTGAAAATTCTTTTTTAACTTGATTATATGCTTCTATATCGTTTTGTTCCTGCTGTTCATTTATCATACGAGTTATGGTGTTATCGTAATAATTTGATTTAGCAGGTAAATCTTTTGCAGAACCTGCCCAATGTGATTTTAGCCACGCATCTTTATGTGTAAATTCTGGTGTTCCTAATTTATCTAATGGAAATCCACCTTTTTGTTCTTTATCTGCATAAAATATATCAGTCTGTAATTCTGGTGATAGCTTCGTAAAATCAGGATTATCTTTGTCGATATTCTTTAATTCGTTTGCAAACTCTTTTGGCATTTCTGCACCATACTGCTCATAAAATCTTTCATATCTAACAATAGCATCTCTAGCAGCTCCTGAACCACCTTCATCGAACATTTCATATTGATATAAACCTTTTCCTGGACCTTTAGGTTTACCATCTGGTCCTCTCTGAGGTATATTTTGATTGTTAGATTCCAACATAGCAACTTCTTTTGCGTGTAGTTGCAACATATCAGCTTGTTGTACTCCTCTATTTTTTCTAATAACTTCTAATGCTCCTTGCATAATATCTCCTTAATATTTTTTTAATAAACTTGAATTATAAAATTGAGACATAACTGTTCCTCCAGATGGATTAACATTACTTTTTATAGTACCTTGATAAAACTTTTGTTTTAATTCATCTAATAAAGGTTGATTAACTCCAAGTTGTGTAAAACCTTTTGTGTACTCATCCATTTCTTCTTGAGAATAAACTAATTTACCATCAGAAAATTGTGCAATAGGTTTTGCATTTTCTCCTATTAATTCCATATCAGGTAATAATTCGGAATCAATACCTTCCTTTTTCTTTAATAATGCACGATGCTCAGCACTACCTTCTTTAACAACACCAGTTCCATAGTTTGTATGTATGTTATCACCACTTCTATCACCAGTTAATCCTGCTCCTGCTGGTAATTTAATTTGTTCTTCTGTCATTGGTCTTTCAGGTGCTTTCTCAAACAAAGGTTTTGTCAAATTTATTTCTCTTTTCTGTCCTGTATCTGGGTCATAAAACGACATAACATCTTTTACAGATGGGTCTTTTTTAGCTAACTCAGAATAATATAATGCACCACTTTCTGCACTATATGGTCCAAACATTCTTTCTCCAAGTCTTTGTGCTCCTCTTTCTATAAAACTATCTCCATCAGCAAATCTTCCTGTTTGAAATTGCTTTTCAAAGTCTCCACGTACATTTTGATACGCTTTAATTCCCTCATATGCTGTTCTTGCTCCCATTAATCCAGCTGTTATATCTGTTAATGTACCTCCGTCATCTGGTCTTTCTCTATAAATTTGACTAAGTTGACCACGTATTTGAGACATAATTAATCCTGCTCTACTTGCCATTCTACCTTACCTCCTGTAACTGTGTCTTCATCCATCTGCCATCTACTTTAATATATAAGTAATTATCATTACCTTCTTTTACTACTTTTCTATCACCATCAACTCCTTCTGAGTTTGTAGGTATATTTCTATCTACCTTGATTGGTGTTTCATATTGCTGCTTTGTTTCTTCAATATCTTGAGTATTGTCTTTAATAGTATGTATTCTATCTAAAATTCTTTTTACTTTTTGTTTGCCAAATATCATCGCACTACCTTATCTCTGTATACAATCTGTATATCATTTACTTCAAAATCGGCGTTTACAGCCCCTGTACTCTTCAATGCTATACCAAAGCTCACTAAGTTCTTAAAAGTGTCAGGAACAGGTATTTTAAGCGTTTTTAAACTATTTGTAGTGTTCGACAATGTATCGCCACTTTGATTTGCAGTATCTGGTATATCTGTTAATGGAACTGGTGTATTGTTTCTTTTTGTACCAAATCCTTGTAAAATAATATTATCAGTTTGTTTACAATTTACATAAATAGTATTTATATTTTTATTTACCATAGGTGTACCAAAGTCAAACTCTTTAGATTGCATAATAACACCAGTCTTTGTAAAACTAGATGGAGTATTGCTCCATTTTACAAGCTTCGCATCACTTGATTGTATTTCTACCCAATTAATATCACCATTATTTCTAGTAATTAAATTAGTAATATCATTTGTACTTGTTACATCACCAGTCATCCAAGACTGAGATTTCAAATCAAACATCAATACATTGTTAGTAGATTGATTATTGGTAATATATAATTGTTTTGTTTTTGGTATAAACCCTATCACATTGTTATCATGATAGTAGTTAGATTCCCAATCATCAAAGAATGGTTGTCCATTGTCATTTAAATGTATATCTAATATTCTATTACCATCATATATGTAAACACCATACTTATTAAACCAAGCTACAAATCCTTCTGCTTCTATAACATGGTATTCTTTCTCACACCCTTTATATTGAAAGGTTGCTTCTAAAAACTCAATACCTCTTGATACATTAATAATAAATAAATTTTGTTTTTTAAATTGTAATAACTTATTACCAGTTGTAGATAGATTTACAATGCTATCTCCATCTTCTACTTCTACATCAAGAAAACTTTCTTCTTCAAAGTAATCAAACTCATTAGGTTTAGATTTTAATACTCTATCTGATTTTGTAACTAACTCGTGTTTATCATTATAGTATTGAACATTACCAGCATATACTCTTCTGTTTAGTATAGTAGATGTTTTAAATCCTGTGTTAGCTTCGCCAATTACAGAAGGTGCATCTATGATGTAAGGTTCTACTGTAGGTAAGCTAAATATATCTTCTCCTACTGCATAAGCATCAGAACCTACAGAATAAAAATTAAATGGATATACAAATTGTCTTTCATATATTTGAAGTGGAGTAGATTGTACTTCAACCTCATCTACACCAAAAGGTTTGTATGATTCTTCTCCAGCTAAACGTATACCTTGTTCAAAATCAACTTCACAAAATAAATATCTAGCACCAACAGAACCTTCTTCAACAGTAGTATTGGTTCCATCAGCTTCAACAAAATCTTCTATAATACCCCAATATATTTTAAATCCTGCATAATTAGCTTCTTTTTGTCCTAACCTTCCAACAAATCCAAAATGTAATACTTGTGTTATTTCATCTGCATTTAGGTTTTGAGGAGCATAACCTATGTATGCAGCAGGAGATTCCTGAATAGACCCATTAAAATCTTTGTACACTTTTGAACACCAAAAAGCATAACGTTTATTTTTATCTATAAGTATATCTGATTCAGTATTTTCACTAGATTTATTTACAAAATATGGAATAAAAGCCATAGAACCTTCGCCATTATCTGTGTATGCATCTATTGGAGCAGCGTCAAAATTATCCCAGTCATCTAGTTCTTGTTCAAGATTAGCAAAAGTAACATTCCATCTATCTTCTTGAGCAGAACTACTTCCTAAATTACCTACTCTTACACTACTTGGTATATAAACTTCAGACCCTTGACTAGGATGAAAATTTGGTTCTCCATCATTTTCTATATGACTATTTAATGTATCAACATTGTAATTATAACTACTATTGTTAGAATCTTTTCTACCTCGTAATGGTGCTATATATAAATCTGTTGAACTATAATCACCAGATTGTACTGCATGAACTCCAGCAGCTCCACCTGAACCTAGTTTTCTATTATACTTATAATACGTAAATAACTTGGGAGTATTACCAGAGTTTCCATAATGCGGCACTACTCTAACACCACCATCAATATTATACATTTCTAATCTAGAAGAAGTATTACCATAATCAATAGTATTTGATTCTAAATCTGTATTAGTAACATCAAATATCTCTACTTCTGAATTAGTAGTATCATTAATAAATAAATATTCTGTTTCATTAATAGTAGTTGGACTACCTAAGTTTCTATCAAAGTTTGTATGTAGTAATCCATTACCATAGTTTACAGAATTAATAGCATTTAATTCAGTAGTTGTAATATTAGATTCATTACCAATAACCTTTAACTTCCCTGGTACTTCATTGCTAAGGTTTGATAATACTTGCAATTCATTATCAGCTAAGTCCCTAGGTGTAGTATTGTTATTTAGTCCTCCACTAAAATTACTTACGTTTATAGCTTTTTTTGGCATTTGTCTTCTTCTTTTTCTTTTTTAAGTTATACATTCTTCGAGTATTATTAATACTTTCACCTTTCATTTTACTTGGTGCCATCGATTAACTCTCCCCATACAGTAGTTTTACCATCAATAATCTCAACGACTTCTACTTTAAATTCTCCATTCGTAAACCAATCAATAATAGCAAAAGCGTGACCCCAGTTATGTAGTCTACCTTTTAACCATTTATTATTATCATGGTCCATTTTCTTTAAACATCCCAATGCCCAAGCACCAATATTACCATTAAGCTTAGTCAATGTATGTCTTTGTATATCGTGAGTATGTCCATACATTACATTTTCACCATATGTTTCCAGGTGTTTCTTTGCATGGTATGTCGTTGCAAAAGCACCATGGAAGAACGCAAGCTTACCTACTTGGATTGGTAAGTTGTGTTCTTTGTATTTGTATCCTCTCTCTTTGATTCTACACTTCTTTTCAAAAGTGTAATCGTTGAGATAAGGATACTTATTAGCAAAATTATCCAACCAGAGGTCGTGGTTACCTTGAAGTAAATACTTTTCTTTACATCCAACTTTTTTAAGTACTTCATCCCACTCATCTAATCCTTCATTTACTAATCTTATATCTTCTTCTACTAATGGAAGTTGAAACTCTAATGGTGGTAACTTCTTGTCTTTATATCTCCAAGCAGATACAGACTCCCATTCTCCAACATCACCTAGGTTTACAAAAACCTTTGGCTTTATTTTAAGTATTGCTTTCTTAACACACTTTACTGCAGCTCTATCTTCTAATGGATAATGCTGGTCTGGTATTACGATACCACGTTTTTTAAGTTTCAATGAAACCTCCTATTTTTTATGTAACGCTTTTTTAACTTCACCCCAAAGCTTATCATCAAGCTTATTAGATGACTTTAACACTAAATAGTCACCTAGGTGTAAGATAATAGCTGTAAGTAATTTCTCTGTTCCTAAACTAGTTAGTAACTTACCTAATATTGGTCCCATTATTTTACCTCACAATCTTTGTTGCAAGCTTCTAGGCCTTTCATATATCCTTGATGCTCTACAATCATTTGTTTAACTTCTCCCAATCTACCTTGGGCTTCTTGTATCTCTCCAACAAGAATGTTGTGCTGTTCAACTAAAGTTTGCATTTTAGTCTCAGCTTCTTGTCTTAGGTCTACTTTTTTTTCTTTTGCCATGTTACTGGTCTCCTATTATGTTATTAATTATTTTTTTTTATTTTTTTAATTTTACCGTTATGCGTTCTAGCAAATTTATGTGTTTTGGTTTCTCTTATAAGAGTTCCTTTATAGCGTTTGCCACCCCACATCCAACTTACTGTTTTAGCTTTCTTTAACATTATTTACTCATTGGTTTTGCGTATTTTTTTATACCTTTTGGCATTTTTCCACGCTTTTCTGCATCTATTACTGCAGCACTTTGTTCTGTTAATCGTTTTAATTCATCTTTACCTTGTTTAGTATCCATAAATAATTTTCTATCAATAGCTCCATCATTCATATTGTCTGTACTATTCTGTCCTGTACCTCTTTGTTTTTGTGCGTAATTGTCAGTACTATTCTTTCTTTTTGGTGGTTTACCGACTTGACTACCATATGTTCCTTTTCCCATTGGCATTGTATTATCCTCCTACCATTTAACTTTATGCGACCAATATCTAGCACTTAATTTGCTTGGTTTAGCATCTTGTGCATTGTGTCTAGCATAATATGATTTACGTCTTGCTTTATCTTTTTTACTCTTTGGATTCTTGCCAGCACCTGTTACACCTTGCTGTCCAAATCTTATCAATTTTTTTGTTTCTCCAACCTTAGCTACCACTACGTGCGATTTTGTAGGATGGTTAGGTGTTCTTTTAGGTTTATTATAACCACTTACACCAGCTCTAGTTAGTCTTGAATCTTTTTTAACAGCCATTATCCTTGTCCTCTACTACGTTTTTTATAATACTTTTTACTTATCTTATTTCCATATTTAGTATTATTCGACATTCCTTGACGAGTTTTCTTCTTACCATTCGTGTGTTTTGTTTGTGTTGGTCCGAATACTTTACGCATGATGTCAAATTTAATACCTATTTAACTTCTTTCCAAATACTTTTTATAATATGCTTAATATGGTAGCTATAACTACACCAACAGTAATAATACGTGCAATGTTTTTTTCATTAGTACGTACTCTGCCATTCTGTTCTTTTAGTAATTGTTTAATCTCTTTTATATCGTGATAAATATCAATTACTTGAGATTCTATTACAGCTACCCTTTCAGTCATTTGTTCTCTGTATTCACTAACTTTCATAATTGTTCCTATGGGAAACCTCCACCACTATCATCAAATAGAATTAAATTAAATCCTGGTGTTGTTTCTCCGTCTGCTACTATTTTAATTGTTCTATTGCTTGTTTCATATAACGAGCTATGTTGTATATACTTAAATCTACAATACAATGTACCGCTACCATTTATACTAATTGATGTAGTAAATTGTCCAGTACTACTACCTACACCATAGTATGTTGCACTATTAGTTGGAAATGCAGACGTCGATGTTGCCACTGAAAGACCACCTCTAACTACTCCACTATTTACAGTAAAGTATACATCTATCACATCAGAAGTAAATCCACTAAATGTAATACTTCTGTTGAAATAACTTGTAGTACCTGGATTAGCCACAATAGTTTGATTACCAGCACTCCAACTACTTCCCCAAGAAGAAGAAGTTAAGTCGTGGTCGTAACTATAAAACTCAGACATTGCGTGCGGTGCAACGCCATCTGGTCTATTTGCTGCTGGATTTACAGTGTTTATAGTTACAAAAGTACCATCAGATATATTTTTTAACGAAGCATTTAATTCGTTCTCATTACCTGTTTCGATATATATATCATTAATACTAATTTGTCCTGATGCTGGTAAAGCCATTTACTACTCAGCGTCTCTTATTGCTATATAGTCTGCTAATTCTGCTTCACACTCAGCAAGCTGTGCTTCTAAATTAGCTTTCATTGCTTCACAATCTGAAATAGCTGAATTAACATCTTTAGTTTCTTCCCAATCTAAAACAGTAACATCATTACCGTTTGGATTTTTCATAACTCTTGTATGTTTAATTGATACCATTTTTGGTGCATCAACTGATTCTTGTATTTTTTCTGCAATTACTTTAGCCATTTAACTTCTCCTTAAGTTCGTTTATTTGTTGTTGTTGTTCTTTGATTGCCTCTATTAATAAAGGAATCATTTTTTCATATTTAACTGCTTTGTAGCCACTATCTCTTGTTGCTACTACTTCAGGTAAAACTTCTTCCACTTCCTGAGCTACCACACCTACATCATGTCCTTCGTAAGTATCTTGCTTTTCGTTCCAATCAAATTCATATCCAGTAAGTTTTTGTAATTTTTCTAATGAATTACTAATTGGTTTTAAATTATCTTTTAATCTTTTGTCGGATGAATAATATGCTATAACATCTGCAGTTGCTCTTGCATTACCGCTTTGGTCAACTTGAAATAATAACGTACCACCAGTTAAAGTAGTGCTATGTTGTCTAATATCAAACGTACTAGAAGCATCATTGTTATTACTATCTAAATTAATAGTAACGTCATCAAAGCTATTTATAAGTAAATCATCAGAAGAAGTAAGTATAGCATGGTTATTGCTTGTACCATAAGAATCTCTATCCCAAGTAAACTGAATACCTCCTACACGCTGTATGCTTGCACCTTGAGAGCTACCATCGCTTCTTAACTCTATATGACCATCGCTTTTTACAGAGAACATTCTTATACCATTTACATAATGATTATGTTGGTTTGCTCCTATAAGAATTCTATCATCAGTACCTTGTGCTCTTCTTAAATCTAAGTCATAGCTACCTGCACCATTGTTATAAGATTGAACTATTCCATCTCCAGCAGTAATTGTTTTTTCAAAATAAAATGCTGGCCTATCTGTGTAAAAATGACACCAACTAACATTTTGTGGTCCAATGTTAAGATATCCACTATCAGTAGATATTTTTACATAATTACCACTTGCAACGTGAAAGTCAACGTGGTCATCATTGACAATAGTTTCTAAATAATCTGAAGTATCACCTTTTTGGTATTGTCTTACATAGTTATCACCAAGTTGTAATTTTAATACATCAACATTAGACTGAGTGTGATGAAATCTTAATAAGGAAGTTCTATTAGCGATGCTTCCATCTGTTAAATATGTTTTAATAGCTGCTGCTCTTGACCCGCCACCTTGGTCATGTCCAAACTCTAATGTTGGTCCACTGCCTGCAGCTGATGCAGTGTTCATAATACTTAATGTAGGATTAGCTACATTACCAAATGTAACATTACCATCTCCACCTAAAATATGTCTTATTGCATTATCGCTAAAGAAAGTATAATTATCATTAGAATTAGCATCAGTATCAATATAAAAATTCATGCCCCAACCACCACCAGATAAATTCAAATTACCTGAATCTGTTTGTAAAGTAGAAGCAAACATTGTTCCAGTCACTAAAGAATTTCCACTTACATCTAATGCGTAACTTGCTCCTGGAGCAGTAGTGTCTGATATTCCATATCCAGCTCTTATACTATGAGCTACATTTAACTTTCCTTCAGTATTTAATGACATAGCTCCTTGTCCAGGACTATGCCCAGTTGTTCTCCATAGAAATCCTCTATTTGTTTCCGTGCTAAAAGTAAATGTCATTGCCCAAGAATCAACAGCTCCAAAACCAGTTGAAGAGTGCATACCGATTGCATAAGCAGATGATGTACTATAAAGTCTATATTTATCATAGCTTGATTCATTGTGCGCTCTAAAGGTATGTCCAGAAGCTAAAGTAAGGTTTCCGTCTAAAGTACCATTGCTATCATTTCTTAAAAGCTGACTACTTTGTAATCCGTCTATTGTATCTGCATCTAAACCACTACCATCACCGTCTACTGTTTTAATAGCAGTTAGTATTTCAGAAGCTGATTGGTCTGCAGTAGCTCCACTTTCTATTCCGTCTAACTTACTTCCATCAGAAGCAACATCTCTTCCGTCTACTGTTCCAGTTACTGCTATATTACCAGTTACAGTTACACCCGTATTGGTAGTTTCAAATTTTTTACTATTATTATAATAAAGCTCTGCACTACCATTAGCAGTAAGCTTTAAAGCATTTTCAAATAAATTACCAACAGGATTATGATGTCTAATTAATAAATAATTATTTCCTTCTAAAGTTTGTACATCTATAACTTTATTACCATTTCCTGTAAAGTTTAATTCACCTGTCAAATCAATTTGATTTCCATAAAGAACAGAATCTACAGTTATCGTGCTGTCAAAATCCACATGACCAGTAAATCTACCAGTTCCACTAACATCTAAAGTATAAGACGGAGAACCAGTACCAATTCCCACTCTATTAGTTGATGCATCAACACTCAACATATGAGGGTTACCAACACTTTCTACTCTAAAATTAGAATCATTAGCAGTTTCATTAAATACTGCACCAAAATTAGCAGTTAAAGCTCCTCCAATAACTTGACTTCCTACTACAGTAACAGTACCATTGTTGTTAATCTTAAATCTTTCAGTACCACTTGAGCTTCCTACCGTTGCACCAGTTCTAAAACTTAAATCATCATTTTCTTGCATAATACAAGAGCCATAACCTCCAGTAAAAAACAATCTATTAGAATTTGTAGTTGCTCCAGTATCTTGATTTAAATGAAGTCCGTCTGCTCCAGCATCTGAAATAGTTACACGATTAGTAAAAGTAAGAGCTCCACTTGCTGTATCTGCAGTATCACTTCTTAAATATTTAGATTGAGTTGAAGACGAAGTTAAATATCCTTGTCCTGTAACAAAATCGTATACGTGGTCTGCAGTTGGAACATTATCAGTATCGCCGTTAGTAACCGCTGCAGTAGGAAGTCTATCTATATCAAATGCACCAGATGTAATTTTACTCGCTGGTAGATTTCCTATATAAGTAGCATTTATAGCTGTACCTTGCCAAGTACCAGTCATTGTGCTATCTGTATAAGCAATAGTTTTTGCAGTACCCCAGGTTGTAGCACTTTGGTCTGCTAAATAATGTCTAATTTTTTGTTCTGATTTGTCAAATGCTAAAGCATTAACATCTCCACCAGTGCCGTCTGAATATGTAGATAAGACTAATAAATCTTGATAATCACTATTAGCAGTACCAGTTAATCCACCTAATGATGTGAAGTATGCTCTTACTTGTTTTCTACCACTTGTTGTAATAGCATTAGGTTTAACATCTCTATCATCAATTGCTGCTAAATAATCTACAATAAATGTTCTATTAGAAGCTAAACTTCCAGTTCCAGTTAATCCTACACCACTAATAGTTCTTGATGTTGGTACTTTTCCATCTAATGCAGTTTGTAAACCAGTAACATCAGATATAGATGCATTATCTAACAATGCTAAATCACCTAATTGTAAATTAGCTCTTGCACCTGCTGCAGTTGTAGCACCAGTACCTCCATTAGTTAAAGGTAGGGTACCTGTAACTTGTGAAGCTAAATTTACTGAACCTGTTAAATAAGTATTATTAGAGTCAATAACTAAAGTACCACCAGCATACATTCTCAATCTATCGGTGTCAAATTGAATATAAGTGTCACTATCTCCCATATGTCTCAACTTGTATGGAATATCCATATAGTCGTGAGCAAGAGTCATAGCATTTGGTAAAGTTATTGCAGTGCCAGAAGTAACATCTGAACTTGACAATTCAAAATACATTATTCCCTCTGCAGAGGTAGAATCTGTATTTACTTCAATTCTTGCAGCTTGTCCGTTCTGTTCTGGTACTCTACCAGTATGGTTAAATGTAACATTTGAGTTACCACCACCATCATTGATAGTTAATCCAATAGCTCCACTACCTACACCAGCTTCAATGTGTGATGTTGCTGATATTCTACCATTTGCACTATTTGCATCTGTACCTACACCTAAACTACCAGATAGGATTCTAATATCTCCAGTATTACTCAACAAGCTACCATTAAAAGTAAGATTAGATTCACCTTGAATTGAGCCAGTTCCACTTGCTGTTAAAATATAATCATTAATCATACTTTGAGCACTAGTAATAACACCTGCACTTGACTGGTCTACTAATTCTAATTCTCCAGAACCAGCATTTAAAGAAAGAACTTTACCATCATTAGCACTTGCATTAGGGTCTAAATCTGCTATGTCTTGTAGTAAAGTATCTTGTGCTTGAACATTAGTTCCAATAACTAATCCTAAATCACTTCTTGTTTCAGATGCACTTCTACCTTCTATAGTATTAGCATCTGTAAACTTAGCAAAGTCATTATCTACTGGTGTTCCGCTTGTATCTACTCCAGCTGTTACTGTTTCTGTAGCTGTAGTATATCCAGTGACGTGACCATATGTATCAAACGTTAAAGCATTAACATATGTTCTACTTGAAGCAGTTAAATTAGATACACTAGAAGTATCTGCGTGTGATAGTGTAACATCTCCAGATGAGCCGCCTTGTGCTAATCCTAAACCTGCATTGACAGCTGTAATATCACCTCCAACTTTAACCATACTAGTTCCTACTTTAACATATAAAGCATTTCCAGTATAGTCATAAGCTAATTCGTATGCAGAAAAATCACCTGCTTGAGGTATACCACTCCCTCTTCTAATTTTTATAGTATTAGACATTTATTAATTTCCTACAAATTCGCCACCGTCAATTTCAGTTTCATATAAACCACCAGTAATTTTGGTCTTATGACTAAACAACCAATAATCTGCATCTGTACTTGCAGAAGTATTCCATGTTAATTGAGGTGCAGAAGCATTAGTACCTATTGTAATACCAGCTCCAGTGTAAGCAACTTCGTTAGTCGATAACGGGTCTCCACTTAAATTAGATGCTAATACAATATTTTTATCTTTAATAGTAACATTGTTACTATCTACAGTAGTAGTAGTACCTTCCACCGTCAAATCACCGCCAACAGTCCAATTTCCACTAACTCCACAATTACCAGCTAAAGTAATATCATCGTCAATTTTATCTGCAGTAACTGCGTCGGTATCAATCTTATCTGTAGTAACTGCTCCATTATTGATGTTGGTTGTTAATACACCGTTTGTAGCTATCTGTACATAACCACTGCTAACAGTAAAATTAGTATTGTTAAAAGATGCTTTACCTCTCGCAGCAGCACTTCCACCAGAAAGTGCATCAGGAATTAAATCCCTAATATAAAGTATTCTATCGCTACCATCTGAAGTATCTGCAGCTGTAAAATACATTTTACTATCGCTATTACTCCATGCCCATTCACCATATTGTACATCATCTGCTTGAGGTACGCCTTGTGCGTTATAGGCAGTTCTTTTCATTTTAATTACATTATTTGCCATTTCTATCTCCTATTTTACGAACCAGTGAATGGTCCCCCGTCTATTTCGTTTGTATTGTTCCACTGTGAAGAACTTGAATTGTATTGCAATAAATCTCCATTTGCTAATGAAGATAATGTTACATCAGTCATTTCTCCTAAGGTGTTTACTGTTGATACTTGACTATCAACATAAGTTCTTGTAGCAATAACACTTGTATCTACAGAAACATCATTGGTATTTACTATAATACCAGTTCCAGCTCCTACAGCAAAACTTCTACTTGCAGCAATGTTTCCACCACTATCTGCAGTTAATCCTGCCCCCGCTGTTAAAGTAACAAAACTATGTGCTACGTGTTCATCGCTGTCATAATTATTTAAACTATCGTGGTCTATTTCACTATCTACTGTATTTACAGTAATAGTATTACCACTACCAGATGTTGAAACTCCTGTCCCTCCAGATACTGTCAATGATTCACTATCTAAGTCTATTGACAATACTCCACCTGTATCTCCTTGAAAGTCTAAATCTTGTGCTGTAACTTGTGCATCTACATAAGTTTTAATAGCTTTAGCAGAAGCAAGAGTAGTATCTGTAGCTGCAACAGTTGTTAAATCTGTATCAAGTACACCTGATTTTAAGTTATCAACTTCTATGTTAGATAGAGTATTATTATCAACATCTATTGTTTTGTTTGTTAGAGTCTGTGTACCTGTAAGTGTAGCAACTGTAGAGTCTATTGCAACTGTTAAAGTGTTAGTAGCTCCACTAGTATCAATACCAGTCCCTCCAGCAATTCTAAAGCTCTCTGAGTCGAGGTCAATACTTAATGTTCCACCTGTATCTGCTTGAAAATCTAAATCTTGTGCAGTTACTTGACTATCTACATAAGTCTTTGTTGCAATTGTATTATCAACGGCAACCGTAATTGTATTTCCTGAGCCAGAAGTGTCAATTCCAGTTCCTCCAGATACTAATAATGACTCACTATCTAAGTCAATAGATAATGCACCACCCGTGTCTGCTTGAAAGTCTAAATCTTGTGCTGTTATTAATGCATCAACATAAGTTTTAACTGCCTTAGCACTAGGCAATGTTGTATCGGTACTAGCTACCGAACTTAAATCTGTATCTAATACACCTGATTTTAAATTATCTACTTCTAAGTTAGAAATAGTGTTATTATCAGCGTCAATTGTTTTATTAACTAATGTTTGCTCTGTGTCGCCAGAAAAATTTTCTGCAGATGTAATTACTACATCAGAAGAACCATTATCTACCTTAAACTTGTTATCATCATAAAAGACTATTTTTTTATATACATCTTTAATTCTATTTGGTTTTGTTAAACTTCCACCCATTATGCATTAATCCCCTTATCGTCATAAGTCTCATTATTCAGACTTGGTTTATCTATATATGTTGTATTTTTTAATGTTGGTTTATCAGTATACACAACATTACTTAAAGAAGGTTTATCTGTGTATGTCGTTGTAAATAATGTAGACTTATCTGTAAATGTTGTTGTCAACAATGACTCTTTATCTGTAAATACTGACTCTATATCATCGTTAAACGAATCATTTAAATCGTCAAAATATCCATTTACATTGTCAAATAACTGTAAACCAAATGTTCCATCTTTCCAATTATTAGCCATTAATAACTCGTTTGTCTTACTTGTCTCATTCCAGATATACGCCCTCTATTAGCATACATCTTACCTTCTTTAATTCCTTTTTCAAATTTTCTTTCAAAGTATGGAGCCATCTGAATCATCTCTGGTTTAAGCTCATATCCTTTTTGTATAGCTCTATCTACTAAGTATTGATGAAATTGTACAGGTAATTCACTAGTTTCATCCATTGCACTAGCTGCTTTATCTAATGTATTAAAATGGTCAGCTTTTTTATAGTAGAACAATGTTACTGTTTTTGCAGAATCTAAGCTTGCAAATCTATTTACCTCACTTGCTAGTGGGTCATATACTGCTAATCCTATTGAATCTCTTTCAATCCAATATACGTTTTCTTTTACAGAACGATTATATACTCTTGAATAATTATTAGACATTATCTAAATCCCTATATTTAGGTCTACCTTGTAGACGTTTAATTGTTGTAGCATTACCTGAATCATCTGTTAAGTCCACTGACTTTATTTCTAGTATACTATCTTTTAATCCATAATAACGTTGGTTTGCTACTGTAGTAAATTGCGTAGCTTCTTCTAATACCAAAGTTCTAGCACTAAATTCATCTTGTGCTTCATTTAACATCAAAATAATTTCATTACTGCTTAATTCTGGATGATGTTTTTTAACTTGCTCTATCATCTGCTGCAACTTCATTTGGCACTCCTATCGGTATATATGGTTGTAAAAATGTAACTAAATCTTGTGATACTATCTGATATTGTTGTGCAAGCCAGTTATAATCTTGTACCACTTCTTGAAATGATAACTGGTATTCCTGTACTGCTTCATTTACTTGAGCTTGATATTTATTTAAATCTGCAGAATACTTAGCTAAGTTGTCTTGATTGTCTGCTACAATAGCTTGCATTGTGTTTATAGCATTCTGTATCAAACGTTGTGATTTTTCTGCTTGATTCTGTATAGAAACATTTGTTGCAAGTTGTGCAGTTTCTCTAGCTGCTGCTAAATCATTTTGTGCATCTGCTATATTAGCTTGTAAATCTCTTTGTGCTTTATCTAACTCTGCTTGTATGTTTGCCTGATATGCCGTATTAGCTTCATTAAATTCATTTAATTCATTTTGTATATCTGTTTGAAAATCAGATAATTGTTGTTGAGCTTTATTTAATGCTATAGAAGCCATTTCTACATCTTCTAAAGTAAGTAATGCATCAACACCAATAGTAGCTGTAGTATAGTCTACAGAAGATGATATAGTGCCATCATATGCAGGTGCACTACCTAAAGATATTTTTCCTGTAGCAGTAACAGCAGTACTATTTGTAACTGTACCAGCACTTGCTCCACCACCAACATCATCATTTCCTGGTCCACTATAGCTAACTGCGGTTAATAAATCAGCACCAGTAGGCGGGTCTATATCATCTAACCCAGTACTTAGATTAGTTAAGGTAGTATTACGTACATTTAAAAATTTTCTTAACATTTGTTGTGAAGCATACAATACTACTCCTCTATTTAATTCTGTTGGAAAGTTAGATATAGTAGATTCACTAACTGAAACAGAATTATCTGGTGTTATATGTACAACACTTGCAGTTTCACTAGCAGTAGGTGTAGGTAAAATATTTAACGTATTGTCTAATATGTAATACACTGGGTCAAACTTGCTAGTATAATAAATACTATTAATATCAGCATAGTTATCTCTGTCAGCAGAATTTATTTCAGAACATTCTCTGTTTCTTGTACCATCATTTCTAGTAACACTACACACCTTTAATACATCTGTCATAGAATGTGTAGGAGTAGAATTGTCTTTAGAAGAACTTTGTGTTAATCTAGGTTCAATATCCATATTATTCATTACATACTTAGTAATAAACTTTACACCTTCTACTAAATAACTATTAGCTTCTGTAGTATAAGAACTAATACTTCCTGTTATTGCTTCTATATCTGTTTGAAAACTCATTTACTTTATACCCATTTTTTTATGTAATCTTTTAAAACCTAAATTGTTTTTTAAAGCTTTTGCTTTTTGTAAACCTTTATGCATTCTATCAGGAGCAGACACATTTAATTTTGTACCAGGATTTCCTCCTAAAGTATAATTATCTATTGCACCTTCATATCTATCAATAATTTTTTTTGTTCTATTTATAGCTCTATCAATAGGACCAGTATTTATATTATTGGTACTATTAGCTCTAGTCTTAATTTTTTTAGCAAGCTTTTTACCACCTTTAACCGCTGCTTTTACTCCTAATCTTATTAATGGATTTGCCATTGTTCTTCCCCTTTAAGTTAAAATTCTTTGGGGGAGTATATTGCAACTCCCCCGTATTCAACTATTAGCTAAATTTCAAAATAGCGTGTGTTTCAGGTAGTTGAATTTCAAGACCTGCTTCTGTAAGAATCATGTCTCTTCTTCCGTCAACATCGTTGTTTTGAA
>Ga0208162_1000764_pt1 | contig 17668 bp, 23 predicted proteins | sample CB_VirMetaG_4_FD_184539 | JGI IMG/M metagenome (GOLD analysis project Ga0208162, IMG submission 184539) | Freshwater to marine saline gradient viral communities from Chesapeake Bay - CB_1508_1M Viral MetaG (SPAdes) (version 4) | ecosystem: Environmental > Aquatic > Marine > Coastal | place: USA... | reverse complement strand
GGACTTGGACTTTTATGTGCATCATTCGTATTATCAATCGTTGCATCATTCACAGGTAATATGTTGAACGCAATATTCTTTTTATGTCTTGCAATATTCATTCTATGTGTAATGCATATAAAGTAACATCCCCCTGTCAAAACTGGAGACTTTTCTTTATGAGTATCAAGATTGACAAAAACGAAAACTTACTGTATAATAACTAACACTATGACAAAATATAATTCGTATACACTCAAAGATGTAATTACTGCATCTAATCAAAACAAGTTTACTGTTATCTCTACATTTGCAGGTGGCGGTGGTTCTTCTACTGGCTATAAGTTATCTGGTGGTAATATTCTGTGTGTCAATGAGTTTGTTGAAAGTGCAAGAGAAACTTATGCAAGTAACTATCCGAATACACCTATACTACCAAATGACATTCGTGAATTAACTGGTAAACATTTTCTTGACACGACTAATTTACAAGTGGGTGAGTTAGACATTCTAGATGGAAGTCCACCCTGTAGTGCGTTCTCAATTGCAGGTACTATTTCTAAAGGATGGAATAAAGAAAAGAAGTACTCTGATGATAAGAAACAGACAAACATTGAAGATTTATTCTTTGAATTCATTCGAGTTGCAAATGACATACAACCCAAAGTAATCATAGGCGAGAATGTCAAAGGCATTACGATTGGTGAAAGTAGAAAATACTTTAACAAAATTATTAATGCATTTGAGAATATTGGTTATTGTGCAGTTGGTAAAGTATTAAACGCAGCTGATTTCGGCGTACCTCAAGCGAGAGAAAGATGTTTCTTTGTTGCGATTCGTAATGATGTTTTAAGTAAGACTGATTTGAATTTTATGACAATCGAATCAATCTATCCCAATGCAACTGTTACGAAACGAGTATCATTAAAAGACGCAATACATGATATCGAAAATGATGCGAGTGAAGAACAAGAATTATATGATGCGATTGAAAATGGATTTCTGAAAAAGTGGGTTCCTCTACTGCCCAAGAATCCAAAGAAAGTAGTGAAGGGTTCTGATTATCATCCGAATAAAAGCCTTTTTAATTTAATTCGACCGTGTCCCGATTTACCATCTCCGACTATCACACAACAAGGTCAACAGAAGGGCCTATCTGGTGTGATTCACTATGAGTTGGATCGAAAGTTAACAATCAAAGAATTAATGCGAGTTCAAGGTTTGCCAGATGACTTTAAACTGCAAGGCACATTTAATCAACGAGCAGAACGCATTGGTCGTATGGTTGCACCTCATTGTTTATCTGCATTATCTCAATCTATCTATGAAAAAGTCTTATCTGTTTCGTAAGTCCCTGATTTTAAAGAAATCTTTTTTGGTGTAATCTATTGACAAATGTGAATTGTTTTGATAACATATACTTAATGATTAACAATTTTGAGAGAGGAAACATTATGATTAAAACTGATTTAACCCCATTTGAATCACCAGAGAACGAACGATCTGTTTGGAAGAATGTTCCAATGCAGTATCTAGATTTCGTTAAAGATTGTCTTGCAAAAGCTACTAGTATTACTGGTATTAAGTATCGTATTCGTTTCAGAGGTCCAAGACATGACGCAATGAAACTTTATTGTTTAAAGAATGATGCAAAAACATTTGCAGTCTATCCGTTACCAAGAGTATGATAGTTCTAGATACTCTTTATACAATTAGTTTTTTTGTTTTAATTTACATTATTATTAGAGGGAAATTATGAAATCATTAAGTAAAACATTACATGACAAGAGAATGGGTAACTTACAACCTAGTTGGAGTCAGCCACATTTCGTTTCTAAATTTGAATTCGTTGACGAGTTTCTACATCACTTCGGTGCAAATGGAGTTTGTTTTCCAATGCATGGTGTTCACGATCAAGTTGTATTGCGAGCGATTGAGATCATGCAAAAACAATGGAACATTAGTACCGATTCACAGTTCGACATCAATACACAAATCAAACATGTACGAGATATTATCGTAGAAATGGATGGTGGCATCTATCGTGAGAAAGACATACCTGATTACGATAGTAGATCGTATGATACTTGTTCAGTTGTAGGGTGTGGTGCAAGATTACCACACAATTATTCAAGAACGATAAGTAATTAAGATATGTTTGATTACCATGAACAAAAAGTGATAGAAGAATTGAAATCTCAATTAGATTTACTTGAGAAACAGTTCGACTATCACAAGAGAAGAATGACAGAGCTAGAGAGTTCTATTCTGTCAATCGAAGATACATTATCAAAACAAATTGAAACCATTTCTAATTTGTGTTTGTCTACCAATATATTAGTTGAGAAAATGAATCAATTAACTAAAGGAGATAGATTTGATGATTGATTATTGGAAAAAATATTTAGAGAGAGAAGTTAAAAAAGGATATAATAGAAATTATATCTTAAGAAGAATTAAGAGATATATTTCTTCTGGCTGTGCTCTTTGTTGGGATAATTGTAGTTGTAATCTTTGGAGTAAACCATGATTGATTTTTTAAAGAATCATAAAACACTTTTAAAACCCATTTTACTATCTGTGATAATTCATATAGTTTTTTTCTATGTGTGTATCTATCCGTTATTATGAAAAAATTATTTTTATTAATTCTATTATTATTTGCGAGTGATGTCACTAGTGACATTGACTGGTCTGAATATGATTTACCTGATTTGGGTAAAGACAAGATGTGGTGTATGTTTACAAGTTATGTACCCATCAATGAGAAAGAACAAATCTATATGTGTTCTTACGAGTGTGAGAATGGTATGATTTTGAACACGCCTGGTAAAGGTGGTTGTCCAAGAGATGTGAAAGAGAGAAGATGGTAGAGAAAAAAGTTGGTGTATTAATTTCTGGTACTGGAAGTAATTTAAAAGCTTTAGTTGATGCACTAGTTCCAATTGCGTGGGTAGGAAGTAATAACCCTGATGCAAAGGGATTGGATTTTGCACACAAGAAACATATTCATACATTTGTTGAACCCAAGATTAAAGAATTAGAAAGATTACTTGACGAAACATTTATGCAAGAGGTTGAGTTTTTAGTTCTTGCAGGATTCATGCGAGTGTTATCAGAAGAGTTTGTAAAGAAGTATCCTAAAAAGATTATTAACATACACCCAAGTTTACTACCTGCGTTTAAAGGTACAAACGCAATTCGTAGAGCTTACGATTATGGTTGTAAAGTAATGGGAGTTACCATTCATTATGTCAATGAGAAAGTTGACGAAGGTGAAATCATTGCACAAGAACCTTTGTGGATTATTAACACGATAGGAAATCATAATGCACATCATACGAATCAAGTACGATATACTTTGAAAGAAGTTGAAGAACAAGTTCATGCACTAGAACATAGTATGTATCATAAAGTCGTTCGAGATATGTTAGGTATTGGTGGTTGGGGCTAGAAGATATGTTTAGAGTTTATTTTTTTGAAACGGATTGTTTTCATGATGTTACTTTCAAGACACTAGAAGATGCAAGAGAGTGTGTAAAGAAAACAGGATATCATGCAAACATTTTTGAAGGTGATAATTATATCGAAACAATTAAAGGAAAGAAATGAGTGGAGTAGTCGTACCAGATATTGAGAATCATTTAGATGACCCTGACGAGAAAGGAGTACCTGATTTATGGAATACAAAATTATTAAAGTGTTACAAGATTTGGCATCATCAGTTACCTGATGGTACAATACACAGACATACTGAAGTAATTGATTTTAAGGGATGTCTGTATCAAGAGAAAATAGATAGTGACTTTGACATTTTCTATTTAAACGAAAACATTAATGACTTACAATATGAATTATTTGAGAAAAGGATTGAACATGACTTCTAAAAAATTTGAATGGCCTAGAATACACAAGTACGAAGAATTACTTGAGAACCATATGGGTGAACAACTCAATTATGTGATTCAAGAGTTCTACGGTGTAGAAGATACTGATGACTTAACTGAAGATCAGAGAAAAGAATTACTAGATTATTACCATAATGATTTACTAGTAAACAACGAGTATTCAATGTACAAGATTGCATTTGAAAATTTATTTAACTATTGGGAAATGGAATATTAGTGAATAAAGTATTTGGAGTACCTATAAAGGTTATAGATAATTGTCCAAAGAATATTCTTGTAGAATCTAAAACAGTTGCAGAGATTGAAAGATATAAATCAGAACCAACTTGGTATGGTAATATGACATCTACTTTTAAATATGATGATAATGTCGAGTGTAATGTTTTACAGTTTAGTTGTCCGTTGTTATTAGAACATATTCACAAAAGTGTAGATGAATATCTTTATGAAGATTTAAATGTTGATCCAAATAAAAACTACAATGTAAGAATCGTATCATCTTGGATTAATTATTCAACTAAAGGTATGTTTCAAGAATATCATATGCACGCCGATACAGATATTTCAGGTGTCTTTTATATCAACGCAGTAAAAGATTCTGGTAAAATCTTTTTTAGAAACCCATCACCAGCAGTTTTATATCACAGACTAACATTTGTTACAAATGAAATTGATAGTGAAGTATCGTATTCACCAATAGGTGGAAGAATGTTACTATGGCCTGGATACTTGGATCACATGGTATCAAAAAACAAAAGTGATGGTGAAAGAATTAGTGTTACATTTAATATTAAATTATAGGAGAATATATTATGAAAGAGATAAGTGAATATTATTACAATGACGAATCAGGTAGAGTTGCAGTTATCGTACAAGAAGATGCAGGTTATTTTGTTCATATCAAAGATAAGTGGAACAGGGTAGTTTCTAAAATAGATGTATCAGAACACTCACTACGATATGCAGAAGATTGTGCAGAGAATTATGCAACAGGGATTGTAGATTATGCAAAGTAAAAAACATTACTTTGGCCCTTTACTCATGTCATATAAAATTGACAAGAGTATTCTGTATCGTTTAAATGTTATTGGTAGTACATTAAAAAGAAGTGCAAATTCTTCTTTAGCAGGACATCTAAAAAGTCAATGGCATTATGAAGAAGATACAATGAAATGGTTTGAACAACAAATGCAACCTGTATTTAATGATTACAAAAATAATCTTGCATCTCATACAAATTTTCAGTTTAATTTGAATGGTACTTTTTTTGTAAAAACATTATGGATAAATTATATGAAAGCTGGTGATTTCAATCCAATTCATAATCATACTAACGCTGATGTTTCTTTTGTTTTGTATTTAGATGTTCCAAAAGAATTAGACAATGAAGAACGAGAACATGAAGGAACAACTGATGGGCCTGGTTCAATTGAATTTTCAATTAGTCATTATTTACCAAAACACTTTATGGCTGGTCATAGTTTTCTTCCACAGTCAGGTCAAATGTTTATTTTCCCTAGTGAGTTAACTCATACAGTTCCACCATTTAAATCTGATGTTATCAGAACAAGTGTTGCAGGTAATTTAATTTTTGAACATAATAAATAACTATTATGAAAAAAAGACTTAAATATAAAAAGATTGATGGAATAATTTCTTTCTATTTTCTATTCAATGTCTTACTAATGATAGGCTTTTTCTTCGCATTACCGTATATAATTCTTGCATACATATTGTCTATCTTGTAAGTCCTTGATTTTAAACAAATCTTTTTTGGTATTTTGTATTGACAACAAGTCATATTTGTCATATAATATACTTAATGATTAACAAAATAGAGAGAAAATTTATGATTACACCAGATGAATATATTGATTATGTATTACCTGATTGCGAAACTTTACAAGAGTTGAAAGATAAAGTTGCAAGAGCATTTAAAGATAGTGGGTATGTAGATTCAGATTTAGAATTAATCTGGAATGAGTTTTGTCTAGCTAAACAAGGAGAATAAATTATGAGAAAGTTATTTACAATTATATTATTAACAGTTAGTTTTAATACTAACGCATTTGAATTTGATAGTGGTTTTGACAGATTCGCAGATTCAATTTTAACCAATGTTGGTAAGAACATTTTAAAGAGAACAATTGATTCAACAGTACGATTCAAGAATTCTCATATTCATACTGACACAGCTATTGAACGAGGTAAGTTCACAAAGTGTTGGAGTTCACCAGTTTATAACGGACAAGGTATTCCAAAATATCAATTAGTTTGTTATTAAAACAAAGTTATTCATTTTAACTCCCTCTGATTCCTCTTTATAAATACTTGTAAAGAGGAATTTTTTTATGGAAAATCATTTTTTAGGTCGTGATGGATTCTATTGGTTTATAGGTGTAGTTGAAGATAGAAAAGACCCAGAAAAACTTGGTCGTTTAAAAGTAAGAATATACGGCTATCATACAGAAGATAAAACTAAATTGCCCACGGAAGATTTGCCGTGGAGTTTACCAATGTTTCCAGTATCGACAAGTGCTGTTGGTGGTATAGGAACAACAACACCACTACTAGTTGAAGGCACTTGGGTAGTTGGATTTTTTCGTGATGCAGATACTATGCAAGAAAGTATTATCATGGGAAGTATTCCAGGCATACCTAGAAATGTTGCAGACACATCTAAAGGTTTCAACGATCCCAATGGTAAGTATCCCAAAGAAGATTTACTAGATGAGAGTGATGTCAACAGACTTGCAAGAGGTGATACGAATCATGTAAAGTATCAAGAAAAACTCAAAGACCAAGCAAACTATACAGAGATTGATACTGCATCTGGTACACCTTGGGCTCAACCTGCTCCACCATTCCAACCTGAATATCCATACAATCATGTCTTTGAATCTGAATCAGGACACATAAAAGAATTTGATGACACACCAAACAACGAAAGAATAAACGAACAACACACATCAGGAACATTCTATGAGATTGATGGTGGTGGTAATAAAGTTACTAAAGTTGTTGGTGATAATTATTGTATCGTTGCAGGTTCTGATTATGCTTATGTAAAAGGAACAGTCAATCTAACAATAGATGGAAGTTGTAATACTTACATCAAACAAAACTGGAATATTAAAGTTGATGGTGATGTTGATATTAATATTCTAGGAACAAAAACAGAAACAGTAACAAAGAAAGTTACTGAAACATACCTTGAAGACCAACAAACAAATATTACTGGTACACTTGATATTGATGTTTCAAAAGATGTTGATGTTGATGCAGATGGTAATGTATTTTTAAATTAGGAATAATATATGCCAGGAATAGTAAGAAAAGGAACAGATTCTCATGTAGGACACGCATCACCTACACCAAATCCATTTCACTCAACATCATATGCAGAAGGTTCACCTAATGTTTTTGTAAACGGTGCATCAGCTGTTAGAATTGGTGATAAAACTAGTTGTGGTGATCCAGCAGTAGTTGGTTCAGGAGATGTTATTGTAAATGGTATTGGTGTTCATAGATTAGGAGATGGCACAGGTGGTCATGGTTCATGGGTGCCCAATGCAGCTGGTAGTGCTTCAGGAGATGTAATTGCAAATAGTGGTTCAAGTGTTTTGTTATTAGAACAAGTTGCAGATTCAGTTGAGGCAGTAAAGACTGCATATGATTTACCAACATTAAATATTAGTTCAACTCATGCAACTGGTATTCTTAATGGTAGAACATTTGATGGTAATCTAGGAATTGATGTTGATACAAATGAAGGTTTAGAATATGGTGATGGTGGCCTTGGTGGTAAATCACCAGTAACACAAGAAACAGGTAGTATAGATACACCAGCTGCAAATGTAAAGTTTGATGGTAACTTATTCCCTGAAGCAAAAGGTAGTATCTATTTAAACTTTCTTTCACACACGGATTCAAGAATAGACCCTAGACTAAAAACTATATTAGAAGAAGTATCTAAAGAATGGGGTAGTCCTTTAACAATTACAAGTGCATTTAGATCACCAGAATATAATAAAAAAGTTGGTGGTGCAAAGAAAAGTGTTCATCAAGAAGGCATTGCAACAGATATTAGATTTAGTAATTCTAGTGTAGAAGATAGATCAAGGTTCTTAAAAATATTAAAAGATAAAGGTATTAAAGGTGTTGGGTGTTATTTTCCATCAAAAGATGGTGGAGAGTTCTTTCATGTAGATATTGGTGGTGAAAGACATTGGGGCCCTAATGGTTCTAGATCATCTCAATATGGTTGGGCATTAGATGTACTTGCATAAGTGTTTTCGTTATAAATAGAATACACAGGAGAAATAAATGAGTATTAATCCATCTGCATTTTATGACGCATCTGCTACAAGTGATTCTGGTAGAAGTTCTAGAACATACAAAGATATCAATTTAAGTTTTGCAAAACACCCAGTAACAAAAGATATTGCAACATTAACTGATGTTGAAGCTGTCAAGAGAAGTGTAAGAAATCTAGTTAATACTAACTTTTATGAGAAACCTTTTCACCCAGAAATAGGTTCAGATGTTCGTAGAGCATTATTTGAACCAGTTTCTGAACCCACAGCAAATCTTCTAGGTCGATATGTTGAAGATGTTATAAAAAACTTTGAACCTAGAGTAGAATTATCAAATGTTATTTGTATAGGAAACATTGACAGCAACGCATATGAAGTTGTTATAGAATTTTATTTACAGAATGTATCATCAGACTTACAGACAACAAGTATATTTTTAGAGAGATTAAGATAATATGGCAACTCCAAAAAAACTTCAAGTTACAGAATTAGATTTTGACGATATCAAAACAAACTTAAAAACATTTATGAAAAATCAGACAGAGTTTTCTGATTATGATTTTGAAGGTTCAGGTCTTTCTGTTCTCATAGATTTACTTGCATACAATACACACTATCTTGGTATGAACGCAAACATGGCTTTGAATGAAGCATATCTTGATACTGCAACAGTTCGTTCATCAGTTGTATCTCATGCAAAGACTTTAGGTTATACACCTCGATCTGCAAGAGCACCAGTTGCTTATCTTGACATTACAATTAATAATCCTATACCAACATCAGTCACTATGGCAAAAGGAACATCATTCACAACACAGATAGATGATGTAAATTATAATTTTGTTGTAAATGAAGCACTAACTGCAAACAGAGAGAATGGAGTTTTAAGATTTATAAACACTCCAGTTTATGAAGGAACACTTTCAACTGTAAAATATACAGTTGATAAAAGTAATTTAGAAAAAAGATATTTACTTACAGATAATCGTGCAGACACAACAACATTAAAAGTTTCTGTTCAAAATTCTGTATCTGATTTAACAACTACAACATTTACACTTGCAACAGACATTACACAATTAACTGACGCATCAAATGTTTATTTCTTACAAGAAGTAGAAGATGGTAAGTTTGAAGTTTACTTTGGTGATAATGTTGTTGGTAAAGATGTATCAGACGGTAACATTGTTATTTTAGAATACATTGTAACAAACAAAGGTAAAGCAAATAGTGCATCATCATTTTCTGGAACATCAGTTGGTGGTGAAACTAATTTAACAATTGCAACAGTTGTAAGTGCAGCTGGTGGTGCAGAACCAGAATCTATTTCTTCAATAAAATATAATGCACCATTAGATTTTGCATCACAAGGTCGTGCAGTAACAACTGATGATTACAAAGTTATTATACCACAAGTTTTTGCAGATACAAATTCAGTTCAAGTTTGGGGTGGTGAAGATAATAGTCCACCAAGATTTGGTCAAGTATATATTTCAATTAAAACAACTTCAGGTATTAATCTAACGCAAGCTCAAAAACTTGTAGTAGAAAATGCACTTAACAAATATAATGTTGCATCTGTTCGACCAACGATTGTAGACCCAGAAACTATTAAAATAGTATTAAATGTTAATTTTAAATATAGTTCAAATGCAACAACAAAAACTGCAAGTGATTTGTCAACAAATGTTTTAACAACAATTACAAATTACAACACATCTGATTTATCAAAGTTCGATAAGATTTTTAGATTCTCAAAACTTTCTAGATTAATTGATGCAACAGATGTTTCAATTCTTTCTAATATTACCACAGTAAAAATTAAGAAGTCAGTAACTGCAACTTTAAACACAACAAAGAAATATGAATTTGATTTTGCAAATGCACTTTACAATCCACATACTGGTCACAATAATGCTGGTGGTGGTATTATAGTTTCAACTGGATTCAAAATAGTTGGTAATGATAATGAATTATTTCTTGATGATGATGGTAACGGTAATGTTAGAGTTTATTATCTAGTTGCAGGAACAACAAGAACATATGTTGATTCAGCTGCAGGTAGTATTAATTATGCAACAGGTTTAGTAACTGTTGAATCTTTAAATGTTACATCAACAACGAATACAGATAATACAATAACTGTTACAGTTATACCTAGTTCAAATGATATTGTTTCTGTCAGAAATCAATTATTAGAGATTGACTTTGATAACATAACAATAAATGGTGGAGTAGATACAATAGAATCTGGTGGTTCTTCAGCAGGAACATCATATGTAACAAATACATCATACTAGTATGGCATATAATCCAACATTAAAAAATAAAGTATCATCTCATATACAAACTCAATTACCAGAGTATGTAAAGGCTGATCACCCAACTTTTTCTCTGTTTTTAAAACATTACTATCAGTTTTTAGAAGCAGGTGAATTAACTTTAACTGGTTCAAATGATTATGTCATAGAAGAAACAGTTACAAAGAATTATATTTTAGATCAACAGAATGAGAAGATAGTTTTAGAAGAATCAGTTGGAAAGTTTACTGCTGGCGAAACAATTACAGGTTCAATATCAAAGGCTACTGCAACAGTTTTAGTTGATGACTTTGATGATAACAATAGATTATTCATTACTGCACAACAACAATTTATTACTGGTGAAACAATTACTGGTAATACTTCAGGTGCAACTTCAACTGTATCCTCATATCGTGCAAACCCAGTTCAGAATATTCAACAATTATTAGACTATGCAGATGTAGACGGAACGGTATATGATTTCCTTGACAAGTTCAAAGCATCATTCATGGAATCTTTACCAAACACACTTGCATCAGACATATCAAAAAGAAAACTTCTTAAAAGTATTAAAGATATGTATGCGGCTAAAGGTACAAGAGATGGTCACAAATTATTCTTTAGAATTTTATTTGATGAAACACCAACAATAGTTTATCCAAAAGATAACCTATTAAGACCTTCTGACGGTATATGGTTAGTTAATAAAGTTATTCGTATTACACAAAGTGGTTTATCTGATTTTTCAAATGCAATAGGACAACTTGTTACTGGTGTTACTTCAGGTGCAACTGCAAGAATAGAAACAGTTATTAATTTTAGAGAAGGTTCAGAAACAGTAACAGAGATTACTATTGATGAAGATTCTATTGTAGGTTCTTTCACAATAGGTGAAACTGTCGAAACAATTGATACAACATTAGATGTAGAAATATCAGGTGTGATAAAAGGTGTTGTAACAGATACATCAATATCTGACGGTGGTTCATATTACAATGTAAATGATTCAGTTGCATTTGGTACTGGTGGTAACAATGAAGTTACTGCAATTATTGAAAGTATTGGGCCTGGTACTGTTGATGAGATTCTTATTGATGGTGGTGGTTCAGGTTATTCAGTTGGAGATAGTATAGTATTTAATAATACAACAACTGATGGTATTGGTGCTTCTGCAAAAATTGCTGTTGTTGGTGGTGGATTTTTATTAGAAAATTTAACATCACCTAATCATATGTTATTACAGACAAATGATTTTATTCGTTACGAAGATAATGAATTTATGCAACATGAACAAACTATTGGTGATTCTGATTATTTAACTTTAGAAGATGGTAGTCAAATAATTATCGAAGAAGAAACTTTCAATGATTTGGGTGTTTCAAGTGAGATAGGTGAAATAACAAAAGTCAATATTATTGATAGTGGTCAAGGTTATAAAAAGACACCTACTATTACAGTAACATCTTCAGGTACTGGTGCAAACCTTCATGCACTATCAACAAAGTCACCAAGAGTTGGTCACGCAAAAACAATATCAATTACAAACTTTGGTCTTAACTATACAACTCCACCAGATTTATTTTTTAATAGAAACATTATTGTAAAAGATGTTGTAGGCTCATTTAGTGCAGGTGATACACTAACAAGTCATAATGCAACTGTTGTTGATTATGATGTAGGTAGAAAAATATTAGAATTAAGTACACAAGTAGATTTTGTTAGAGGTGATACAATAACATCTATAACTGGTGCAAGTGCAACAATTCATCAATCAGATGTTGGTGTTGGTGCAACATCAGTAGGAACAATTGGAACTTCAGTAGGTTCATTTAATAATGATAGAGGTAAAGTATCTGTTGCAACAATGAGAATACAAGATAGTAGATATTATCAAGATTATTCTTATGTGGTTCGTGTTGGTCAATCAATTAATTTATGGCGTGAAAGTATTCGACAAACTATTCACCCTGCTGGTTGGAATGTTTTTGGAGAAGTATCATTCTCAACATTAATAAACGCATCAATACAAACACCTGCAGCTGGTGATGTGATTGACTTTGCTGGTGCAGAAACATTCACTTCAGAACTTGCAACAACATTCCAGAATATATTCAAAACTGTATTCAGAAGAAGATTGGGAACAATATCAGATGGAACTAGTATTAATACTGTTAATCCTACAACTGGTGAAGATTCACATACTGATTTTGCAGATAATACTAGAGAAGTCACTCTCCAAACAAGAATTGATTTTTCTATTGGTAATACTTTAAAAGGACTTGTTCTTGGCCCAACTTTAGATTTGTTACCAATGTATGCATTTACTATGCCACCTCAAACAGTAGATGCACTTGAAGGTGTTATACCAAACTACCCAGGCATATACAGAACAATACGAAATGAAGCTAGTGATTCAACTTATTTTACAATAGATCAATTTAGTGATGTTAAAATTAATCAAGTGTGTGCATCTGATGGTAGTATACCTCTTTCTGCATATCAAACAAAGATAAATGTTCCACCTGCATCTGAAATTATTATAAAATCTACAAGTGGTACATTTACTTTTGATGCAGATACAGAAGGATTCGATTCTAATATAGAAACTTTTGATGAAGTTTAAAAACTATTATAAATAATATTAAGTTAAAAAGGATATCAAATAATGGCAAAACAAGATATTGGTGTAGGAACAACAGCAAATGATGGTACTGGTGATAATTTAAGAGCTGGTGCTCAAAAAGTCAATGCTAACTTTGCAGAGGTTTATACATTACTTGGTGATGGTACAACATTATCAAATGATTCAATAGTATATACCCAAGAATCACAAACACTTACAAACAAAATTTTAACAGCACCTACATTAAACACACCTACAATAACATCTGGAGTTGTAGCCACTTCATTTGATATGAATGGTACAGAATTAATTTTAGATGCAGATGCTGATACAAGTATAACATCTGATATAGATGATATTATACACTTTAAACTAGGTGGTAATGATAGAGTTACCTTTGAATCTGGTTTAATAGAATTAAGAAATGATGGTTCTCAATCACAATTAAGATTATTTTGTGAAAGTGCAAATGCACATTATGTTGCATTACAAGCACCTGCACATTCAGTTTTTAGTGGTAATCATACAGTAACATTACCAAACAAAACTTCAACACTACAGGGTTCTTCAACAGAAACTATTACAGCCGCTGGTGCAGTAGATGTTGATACAGAAGTTAGTCTTTTAGATTCAACTGCTGGTGTAATGACAATAACAATGGGTAGTGGTAGATTTGTTGGTCAAAGAAAAATTATTATTATGACTGTTGACGGCGGTAATGTAACAATGACACAATCAGGTGGTAATTTAAATTCTGGAAATGTTCCAGTTTCACTCATTTGGGAAGATGTTGGTGACAATGCAACTTTTATTTGGAATGGTAACGATTGGAATGTAGTTGGAATTGACTTACCAACATTAGGTGCATAACATAATATAGGATAAAGAAAAATGGCTCCAAGTAATTCAAAATTAATTGCAGAATTAATGAATAACAATACAACGATTGATGCTGATGCAATACCTAATGGTTCTGGTGTATCTATTGGTACTATTGTACCTTTTGCTGGAACAGCTGCACCCACAGGGTTTCTTTCATGTGATGGTGCCGCAATAGATAGAACAGTCTATGCAGATTTATATACTGCAATTGGAGATACTTGGGGTTCAGGTGATGGTTCTACAACATTTAACATACCAGATTTAAGAAATAGATTTATTAGAGGTTCTTCATCTTCAAGGGCTGTTGGAGTTAGTGAAAATGAAGGTTTACGAAAAGTAAGAATTGTTAGTAGAGCTACTTATGGTAATGCTGAAAATGGTGATTTAGTTCATTTTAGGGTGGGTACTGATACTTGGAATCCTGGCGGTGGTGGTGAATTCACCCTTGGTGTAGCTGGTAAAGAATCTGGAGGACCATTAGGTGGAGTATGGGCAAATTGGTTGGAAACTGATCCTGGTAATGCAAGTCTGAACACTAGTGAAGTAAGACCTACAAATAAAGTAACATTATATTGTATTAAATATTAAAAAGGAAACATTAATTATGCCACAATATACTTTCGATAAAAAAAATGGAGCTAGACTTAAAAATCAAGAATCTCCATTACAACCTGGTGTATATTTACAACCTGCTGATTCTGTAGAAACTGCACCACCTTCATTTGACCCATTAACACACGAAGCAGTTTGGAGTGATGAAAATAATTCTTGGACTGTTCAAGAAAAATATACTGGGCCGTATGCTTCTAGAGAAGAAGAAGAGGCAAATAGACCTGCGTTGTTAACAGATGCAGATTTATCAAGTATGAGTGCAATGGATTATTTGAGAAATAGAAGAGATGTATTGTTAGAAGAAACAGATGTTTTTGCAACAATATCAATAGATGGTCCTTCAATGCCTACATCAGTTAGAACATATCGACAGGCATTAAGAGATTTACCTTCAAATGTTTCAAACCCACAATTGGTATTGACATCAGATAGAACAAATGTAGAATTAACTAATGTTACATGGCCTAATGTGCCACAAGAAGTTTTAGATAGGAGATAATTTGTTATGAGTGATAATTTTATAGTATGTTATGATAAAGTAACAGGACAACAATTGAAAGCGTTTGAATCACCTTTAGAGCCTGGAGTGTATTTGCACCCAGCAGATTCAACAACATTACCACCACCATCTTATGATGCAGATACACAAACCAGAGAATTTACAGATGGTGCATGGGTTGTTACAGATAAACCTGCTCCAACTCATAATAAAAATGGTTTACCCCTAAACTTTCGTAGTTTAACTGGTGAACAAAAAGTTGCTAAATTTTATCAAATAGATGAAAGTGATACTGATGCTATAACTGCAAAAATATCAGAGATTGGTGGAACAGAGGGAGCTGCTTATGATAGTATTGTTAATCCACCAGATTGGATGGTTGATGAAACACCAGAACCAGTAACTTACGAAGATCACAGAATGGGTGAATACGGTCAAGTTCACGAACAAATAGAATATATTACTGAACATGGATTAGAAGCTTGGCAAGAAGAAGTAGCAAGAATTAAGGCACTATATCCTAAACCTACTGAATAACGATATTGTTTCTTAATAAATAAGTTGAAACAATTTAAATTAAATGGAAAATAAAAATGGCAGCTATTATAACTGAAAATTTTAGACAACATAATGCAGAACAGTTTCATGAATCGTTCTCTGAAGCATCACCTTCAAAGTATTATTTGTTTATAGGTAAATCAACACCTTTCACTTCTGGTACTTCAGGTGGTTCAGATACTGCACCTCCAACACCTTCTGATAGTGTGACAAATGATTACTACTATTGGGATGCAATGACTGGTGCAAATGCAATTGCAGCTTCAGATGTTTCGTTCACAGTTCCTAGAAGAAACTGGGCAAACGCAACTACCTTTGATATGTACGAACATGATGTTGGTGCATCAAATACTGCAACATCAGGTGCAACTAACTTGTACAATTCTACATTTTATTTTGTAACATCAGAATATAGAGTTTATAAAGTTTTAGATAACAATGGTGGTACTGCATATTCAGGTGTAGAACCAACTTCTACTTCTGCAACGCCTTTCTTTCTTGGTGGTTACTACTTACAATATATGTACAGTTTAACTGCATCAGAGATTGACAAGTTTTTAACAACAGATTTTCTTCATGTATCAACAGACTCTACTGTTTCTGCAGCTGCCGTAGATGGTGCAGTAGATGTTGTAAGAGTAACAGGTGGTTCTGGTTATACAGACGGAGCATACTATTCACCAATTGATGGTGATGGTACAAATGGTGTTGTAAAAATCTTGGTATCAGGTGGTTCAATTGCAGCTTTTGGTAGTGGTGGAACTGCAACAGAAGTTTTTGCAGCTGGTTCAGGTTATACATTTGGGTCAGTAGATTTAACTGATGTTTATAGTGATAGTGGATTGACAACTGCAACAAGTATGGGTGCTGGAACAAATGGTGTAGTCGATCCTATTATTTCTCCATCAGGTGGTCATGGTAAAGATGCTGTTAGAGAATTAGGTGGTCACTATGTTATGATGAACATCAAATTAGAACAAGCAGAAGGTGATGACTTAACAACTGAAAATGAGTTTAGACATCTTGGTATTGTTAAAGACCCATACAATTTTGGAACAACAACAATTTCATCAGCTTCTACTATAAGACAAACTTATGCAGTAAAACTTGCATCTGCACCTAGTCAAGCATATGATGCAGATGAAAAGATAACACAAACAACAACTGGTGCAGTTGGTAGAGTTGTTGAATTTGATGCAACAAATAATATCATTTACTATACACAAGAAAGATATGCAAACTATGGTATTGATAGTAATGGTAATCAAACTGCATTTAGTGGTGCAAATGTAATTACTGGTGCAGATTCTGGTGCAACAGGAACACCACAGACAACTGCATCTGAAACAGTAACACTTGCAGGTGGTTCAACAGTAACATTTAATACAGGATATGCAAACCCAGAATTAGAACCTGATAGTGGTAAGATGTTATATGTTGAAAATCGTAGACCAATATCAAGAGCTTCAGACCAAACCGAAGATATTAAAGTAATAGTGGAATTTTAAAAAATGCAAAAGACAAATTTAAATGTATCCCCATACTATGATGACTTTACAGAAAGTAAAGACTTTCATAGAGTTTTATTCAGACCAGGCTTTTCTGTTCAAGCAAGAGAGTTAACACAACTCCAAAGCATATTACAGAATCAAATTGAAAGACATGGTCGTCATGTTTTCAAAGAAGGCACATTAGTAATACCTGGCGCTATCGGTTTTACAGATGATTACTATGCTGTAAAATTACAATCACAATATCAATCAAATGATATATCAGGATACATTGACCAGTATGTTGGTAAAATTATTACTGGTACTTCATCTGGTGTAAAAGCACAAGTCATTCAAGCAGTTGCTGCTACAACAGATGACCCAATTACTTTATATGTAAAATATGTTTCAACTGGTAGTGATAATGTCACAACAGTATTTGCAGACGGAGAAAATATATCAGCAGATGATGTCATTAGTTCTTTTGGTGCAAATATT
>Ga0208162_1000763_pt1 | contig 17677 bp, 11 predicted proteins | sample CB_VirMetaG_4_FD_184539 | JGI IMG/M metagenome (GOLD analysis project Ga0208162, IMG submission 184539) | Freshwater to marine saline gradient viral communities from Chesapeake Bay - CB_1508_1M Viral MetaG (SPAdes) (version 4) | ecosystem: Environmental > Aquatic > Marine > Coastal | place: USA... | reverse complement strand
TTTTATGATGTCAGTATTAGATAGTGATTTTGAAGACGTTAAACAAAAAATGTTAAATGTTGACAATTATAAAAAAACTAGAGTACCAATGAGACCATATATTGAAGAAAACTTTGATGAGTCACTATTAATTGAATGTCCATATACAATGAATACACCAAAGAAAACTAGTGTATGTAAACTAATTGCAAGACGTGATGATGTTCGATATGATCAAGCTAGAAGAATTTATTCAGTTGATGGGTGCTCACCTTGTCTCACAACTAGTGGTTCGCCACAAATTATGACAGAGGACGGTAGAGTTAGAAACATCACAGCTAGAGAAGGTTATAGATTTATGGGTGTTAGAGAAGATGATATTGATTTACTTTTAACAACATCATTATCCACAAAAGCACACGTAGCATTAGCCGGAAACTCAATTTGTGTTCCTGTTATGGAGGCTATATTTTCAGAGTTCTTTGTAAATTACTTTTTACAAAAAGAACCAGTTTTGTCAAATGTATTTAACATTAACGACTAATGACCAAAACACTTTTAGTTGATGGTAACAACCTATTAAAAATTGGTTTTCATGGGGTTAAAGACTTTTTTAACAAAGGAGAACACGTTGGGGGTATTTGGCATTTTTTAAATACTCTTAGAAGATTTTTAGAGGAAAGTAATTACACTAAAGTGGTCGTATTTTGGGATAGTGAGACATCTTCTTTAGAAAGAAGACGAATATACCCAAAGTACAAGTTAAATCGAAAAACAGTAAAGAAAGAAGAGTTTAAGGATGAATCATTTTTAAAACAAAAACAAAGAGTCAAACAATATCTTGAAGAAATGTTTGTTAGACAACTTGAAATTGAAAAATCTGAAGCCGATGACTTAATTGCATATTACTGTCAAATATCAGAAGACGAAGAAAAAACAATCTTCTCTTCTGATAGAGATTTAACACAATTAATTTCGGAAAAAGTATCGATATATTCACCACAACAAAAAAAGTATTTTAAAAATGGAGATAACATTAAGATTTACAAAAGGGAAATCCCACATTATAATGTTAAAACCTATAAAATATTAACAGGTGATAGTTCAGATAATATTGATGGTATTTTTTATTTAGGTGAAGAAACTTTTATAAAATTATTTCCAGAAATACTTGAAACTGAAATAAAATATACCGATATTTTAACCAAAGCAGAAAACCTTTTAAAAGAACAAAAAAGTAGTGTTGCACTACAAAATCTTTTAAGTGGTAAAACAAAAGAGGGGGTATTTGGAGACGAGTTTTTTGTCATAAATAAGAAACTAGTTGACTTATCAGAACCATTAATAACAGAGGAAGGGAAGGAACTTGTTAAGTTATATTACTCAGAGTCATTGGATCCAGATGGAAGAGGACATAGAAACTTAATTCGAATGATGATGGAAGACGGACTCTTTAAATACCTACCTAAAAACGATGAAGCTTGGGTTTATTTTTTAAAACCATTTTTAAAGCTATCACGAAAAGAAAAAACAAAATTTAGAAATAGAAAAAACCAAAGAAATGAAAGAAAATAATAATTTGACCAAATTAGAATTTTTATTAACATGTAACGAAAACATAGTAGTACAAAGATTCTTTAATGTTAGAAATTTTAACAAGAACGCTAACAAATCTACTGAACTTTATGACTATGTTAGAAGTTTATGTGACGATTTAGAGTATGATTTAAAAATGAGATCTGTTGTCTATATGTTAGACAATGAATATGAAATTATACAAAATCCAGAAGTTTTAAATACGTCATATACTGACGAAGATGAAGTATTTAACATTTTTATTAAGGCCGATAATATGACAATTTGTCATAGAGCATTTAATGCAAAACTATACCCACCAAAGGTTAGATATACCGTAGACCTACGCCCAAAACTAAAAGACATACTTGGGAACCTAACTGACATTTTTTCAGGTAAAAAATTTAATTATTTTTATCCAGAATTTAATTAAAATCTATAGTATTTATCATTACTAACACTTATAAAATTATATGGCGACTACTAAAAACTTCGAATACCTAGGAAACAATTTTCAAATACAATTACTTAATCAAATTATCGTAGACAAAGACTTTTCTAGATCAATCATTGATGTTATTGAGAACAATTATTTTGAAAACAAATACTTCAAAATAATTATGCAAATGATAAAAGAGTATTATATAAAATATAATCACACACCATCATTTGATACACTAGAACAAGTAACAAAATCTGAGTTACAACAGCAAATCGCAGCTAAAGTGGTACTTGACACAATCAAGAAAATACAAGAAGCACCAATTGATGGGGTTGATTTTGTACAAGAAAAAGCACTTAAGTTTTGTAAACAACAGGAGTTACAAAAAGTAATGACAAGAGCTCAAAAAATCATTGATGGAGGGGAATTTGAAAACTACGACACACTAGAAGAAATGGTAAGAGAAGCCCTTCTAGTTGGGTCAAAAGACACAACAATGTTAGATGTCTTTTCAAACTTAGATCAAGTACTTGAGGATGATTATAGACACCCAATACCAATGGGAATTCCTGGGATTGATAGATTGTTAAAAGGTGGTTTAGCCAAAGGGGAAATTGGTGTTATTTTAGCACCAACAGGAGTAGGAAAGTCAACAGTATTAACCAAAATTTCAAATCACGCATTTAATTTAGGGTTTAATGTACTTCAAATATTTTTTGAGGACAACCCAAAGGTGATTCAAAGGAAACATTTTACACTATGGACAAAGATTCATCCAGACGAGTTATCAGAAAAGAAAGATGAGGTTATGAATAGTGTAAATGAAATCAAAAATACTATGAATAATGAGTTAATACTAAAGAAGTTACCATCTGATACAAAGACAATGTTACAGATTAAAAATGAGATTAGAAAAATTATCGCAGATGGTACAAAAATTGACATGGTAGTGTTAGATTATATCGATTGTATCGTTCCAGACAAGAATTTAGGGGATGAGTGGAAGAGTGAGGGTTCTGTTATGAGAGCGTTTGAAGCGATGTGTCATGAAATGAATATTGTAGGATGGACAGCAACACAAGGTAATAGATCATCAATTTCATCAGATGTTGTTACAACAGACCAAATGGGTGGGTCAATTAAAAAAGCTCAAGTAGGTCACGTTATCATATCTGTTGCAAAATCACTACAACAAAAAGAAATGAAGTTAGCCACAATAGCAATTACCAAATCTAGAATTGGAGATGATGGTGTGGTTTTTGAAAATTGCAAATTCGACAACGCTATGCTAGAAATAGACACCGAAAGCACCACAACATTCTTAGGTCTTGAAGAACAAAAAGAAGAACGTCAAAGACAAAGAGTTAAAGACTTGATGGAAAAAAGAAAACAAAGAGAAGAAACTAAAAAAAATTAAAATAAATTATTTAAATTTTTAAAATTATGGATATTTCACAAAAAATATTAAGTGACGTAACTGTCTACATGAAGTACGCTAAATACATCCCAGAATTAAGCAGAAGAGAAACTTGGGAAGAATTAGTAACAAGAAATAAAGAAATGCACCAAAAAAAGTACCCACAAATTAAAGGGGAAATTGAACAAGTGTATCAAATGGTATATGATAAAAAAATATTACCATCTATGAGGTCTTTACAGTTTGGTGGTAAACCAATCGAGATTTCACCAAATAGAGTTTATAATTGTGCATATATGCCAATCGATCATACAGACGCCTTTGCTGAGACAATGTTCTTACTTTTAGGTGGAACAGGTGTTGGGTTTTCAGTACAAAAACATCACGTAGATAAACTACCTGAAATTAGAAAACCAAACCCAAAAAGAACTAGAAGATATTTAATTGGTGACTCAATTGAAGGTTGGGCAGACGCAGTTAAAGTATTAATTGAATCATACCTTGGAACAAAAGCGTCAACACCGGTTTTTGACTACTCAGATATTCGTCAAAAAGGAGCCCTTTTAGTAACATCTGGTGGTAAAGCACCGGGACCACAACCATTAAAAGATTGTATTCACCACATTACGAAAGTATTGGACGCAAAACAAGATGGTGACAAATTGTCACCCATTGAAACTCACGATATTGTATGTCATATTGCAGACGCAGTACTAGCCGGAGGTATTCGTAGAGCAGCCCTTATATCATTATTCTCAGCAGATGATGATGAAATGATTTCTTGTAAATCAGGAAATTGGTGGGAGAAAAACCCACAAAGAGGTAGAGCCAATAATTCTGCAGTTCTTTTAAGACACAAAGTAACACAAGAATACTTTATGGATCTTTGGAAAAGAATTGAATTATCTGGAGCAGGTGAACCAGGAATCTATTTATCAAATGATAAAGACTGGGGAACAAATCCTTGTTGTGAAATTGCACTTAGACCATACCAGTTCTGTAACTTGTGTGAAGTAAATGCGTCAGATATCGAATCACAAGAAGATTTTGAAAATAGAGTTAAAGGAGCAGCATTTATTGGAACATTACAAGCTGGGTATACAGACTTCCACTACCTAAGAGACGTATGGAAAAGAACGACTGAAAAAGACGCACTTATTGGTGTAGGAATGACAGGGATTGGATCTGGTGTTGTATTGGGTTATGATATGAAAGCAGCAGCTAAAGCGGTTAAAGAAGAAAATGAAAGAGTTGCAGAACTAATTGGAATTAATAAAGCCGCTAGAACTACAACTGTTAAACCATCTGGAACCTCATCACTTGTATTAGGAACTTCATCAGGTATTCACGCTTGGCACAATGACTATTACTTAAGAAGAATTAGAGTTGGAAAGAATGAAGCAATCTATTCATACTTAGCAATTAACCACCCAGAACTAGTTGAAGATGAGTTTTTTAGACCTCACGACACTGCGGTAATTACGATACCTCAGAAAGCACCAGAAGGGTCAATTTTAAGATATGAATCAGTATTCCAAATGCTTGAAAGAGTTAAAAAAGTATCACAAGAATGGATTAGATCTGGTCATAGGTCAGGACAAAACACACACAATGTGTCAGCAACAATTTCAATCAAACAAGAGGAGTGGGACTTAGTTGGTGATTGGATGTGGAAAAACAGAAAATTCTATAATGGATTATCAGTACTACCATACTCAGACCACACATATACTCAAGCACCATTTGAAGATTGTGATTCTGAAACATTTGACAAACTATTGTCAACCCTAAAAAATGTTGATTTAACAAAGATTGTTGAATTACAAGATAATACAGACCTTAGAGGTGAGGCAGCATGTGCTGGTGGAGCTTGTGAAATTGTATAAGTTATGACAGTTAGTGCATCAAAAGATTGGGTACAACAATTATATGTTCAGGAGATTAATAAAAAGTCTCCTGAACCTGATTTTTATAAAGATAAATTTGGTAATATAGTTATGACCGAATCTTTTCACATTAAGAGGGGTAAATGTTGTGGGTCAAGATGTAGACATTGTCCATATGAACCACTATATGAAAAAGGTAATACAAACTTAAAAGAATCACTACAAAGCTAGTGATTTTTTTATTTATATAAAATATCTTAACATTATATTTATTAGATATGGCAAATGGAACAACATATGGAATAACATTTCCTTTTTCACAATCAACAATTGGTAGATTTTTAAGTGTTACAGATACTTCTGATGATGAAATAAGAAGTAACATAATACATTTATTATTAACTAGAAAAGGGTCAAGATATTATTTACCAGATTTTGGTACTAGACTATATGAGTTTATTTTTGAACCATTAGACGGACCAACATTCTCCGATATTGATGCTGAAATTAGACAAAGTATTGGTCAATACCTTCCAGGTGTTAGAGTTACAAATATAGAAATAACTGAAGCCAGTCAAGATACTGAAAATGCTGGTGCAACATATATAAACTCAGAAGGTCAAAGAGAATTTAGAGTTCCTGGCTTAGCCCAAAAAGAATATACGGCAAAAGTTAGGATTGATTATAAAATAACAAATTCAGCATTAGAATCTAGCGATTTTCTTATTATTAATATTTAATATATATGGCAGATAAAAAGATATCATATACTACTAGAGACTTTGAATCGGTAAGAACAGAGTTAATTAACTTTACAAGACAGTATTATCCAGATTTAATACAGAATTTTAATGACGCTGGTATATTTTCTGTTTTTTTAGATTTAAATGCTGCGGTAACCGACAATTTAAATTTTCATATTGATAGAAGTCTACAAGAAACAGTTCTACAGTTTGCACAACAAAGATCTTCAATATATAATATAGCAAGAACTTACGGATTAAAAATTCCCGGACAAAGACCATCAGTCGCTCTAGTTGATTTCTCAATAACAGTACCGGCTTTTGGGGATAAGGAAGATTTAAGATATTGTGGTGTTTTAAGAAGAGGTGCACAAACCCTTGGATCAGGACAGATATTTGAAACAGTATATGACATTGATTTTGCATCAGCTATTAATGCCGAAGGATTCCCAAATAGACTAAAAGTACCAAATTTTGATACAAGTGGTAGATTATTAAACTATACTATAACAAAAAGAGAAGTTGTTGTTAATGGTATTACAAAAGTATTTAAAAGAGTTATAACGCCAAATGATGTTAGACCATTTTTAGAACTATTTTTACCAGAAAAAAATGTATTAGGAATTACAAGTGTTTTAGTTAAAGAAGGAACACAATATACAACAATACCACCAACACAAGAATTCTTAGGATTAAATAATAGATGGTATGAAGTAAAAGCTTTAGCTGAAGATAGAGTATTTGTTGAAGACCCAACAAAAGTTTCAGATAATCCAGGAATCAAAGTTGGAAAATACATTACAACAAATAATAAGTTTATAAGTGAATACACAAATGAAGGATTCTTAAAGATGACGTTTGGAGGTGGAAACGTTTCAGCAGAAGAACAAGTTAGAGAGTTCGCTAGAAATGGGTACGATTTAAACTTATCAAAATACTCAAATAATCTAGCACTTGGTAGTGCTTTAAGACCAAATACAACATTATTCATACAATATAGAACTGGAGGTGGGTCAAATAGTAACCTAGGTGTTAATGTAATAAATCAAATTGGAACTGTTTCGTTTGCAGTAAATGGCCCACAAGAAACAACAAATAGAACTGTTATAAATTCATTAAGATGTAACAATTTAACAGCGGCAATTGGTGGTGCTAATAGACCAACAATAGAAGAAGTTAGAAATATGGTTTCATTTAACTTTGCAGCACAAAATAGAGCTGTAACAGTTAATGATTATGAATCTATCATAAGAAATATGCCTTCACAGTTTGGAGCACCGGCAAAAGTAACAATAACAGAAGAAAATAACAAAATAAAAATAAAATTATTATCTTATGATGAGGATGGTAAACTGACTGAAATCTCATCAAACACATTAAAACAAAATATTGCAAATTATTTATCAAACTATAGAATGATAAATGATTATATATCAGTTGAAAGTGCAAATGTTATTGACTTAGGTGTTACAGTTGATGTTGTTTTAGATGCTAGTCAAAATCAAGGAGCTCTAGTCACAAAGATTGTTGATATTGTGACAGAATACTTTTCACCAAATAATAGACAAATGGGTGAAAATGTTTACGTATCAGAAATACGTAAGAATATACAAAACGAAGATGGTGTCATTAGTGTGTCTGATATTTTGTTCTTTAATAAAGTAGGTGGTCAGTATTCATCATCTCAAACATCACAAAAATACTCTGACCCAGAAACAAAACAAATACAACTAATTGCTGACACAATTTTTGCGGAACCAACCCAAACTTATCAAATAAGATTCCCAAATAAAGATATTAATGTTAGAGTTCTTAACTTTAAAGGAATCAATTTCTCTTGATAATTTATTTTTTTTAGAAAAAGATTATTTTTTGAAAATAGGAAATAAACTATTTATCAAGAAATAGAAATCAATGCCAAAATCGCAAAGAATATCAACAAAAGTAGGTGTAGATAAATCACTAAGAGTACAACTAGACCAAGATTTTGAAACATTAAATATTTTATCACTTAAGATATTAAAAAGTGACATATATAGCAGACAATGTTCAGATTATGGTGTTGTTGTTGGTAGAGTTTCTGTTAATGGTGGTTTTGGACTACCAAACGCAAAAGTATCTATTTTTATACCACTATCAGAGGAAGATAGTAATAACGAAGTTATAACACAAATATACCCATATGAATCTTTATCAGATGTTAATGAAGAAGGCTATAGGTATAACTTATTATCTAGAGACCCATCATATGATGGTCACGCAGCAACAGGGACATTCCCAAATAGAGAAGACGTACTACTAGACCAAACATATATTGAAGTATATGACAAGTATTATAAGTTTACAACAAAAACAAATGATAGTGGTGACTATATGATATTTGGCGTACCAACAGGTAGTCAAACTGTTTTTATGGATGTTGACTTATCTGATATTGGTTGTTTTTCATTATCACCACAAGATTTAATACAAGCAGGACAAGCGTCAGAATCACAAGTAAATGGATCTAAATTTAAGTCTTCAACTAATTTAAATGAACTACCACAAGTAAAAACAATAAATAAAATTATTGAAATATCTCCATTATGGGGTGAACCAGAAATATGTGAACTAGGAATTACTAGAACCGATTTTGATTTAACAGCTGAAGCAAACATTAGTATAAACCCAACCGCTGTGTTTATGGGTTCAATTATATCAACAACAGAAGATGATGCGTTAAAAACCACTTGTAAACCCAAAAACAATACTGGTAATTTGTGTGAATTAGTTTCAGGACCAGGACAAATATTATCAATAAGACAAACAATAAATATTGATAACCAAGGAAGACCAATACTCGAACAATTCGATTTGGATAATAATGGAAAAGTTATTGATGGAAATGGAACATATTTAGTTAATCTACCAATGAATTTGGATTACATTTATACAAATGAATTTGGAGAACAGACAATATCAACAGACCCATCAGTTGGAATACCAACAAAAGCAAGATATAGATTTAAATTTAAATGGGAAAATGAAGGTGGATTACAAAATGAATTTTTAAGAGCAAATTATCTTGTACCAAATATTAAAGAATATGGTTGGAATAGTAGTAGTTACGCCAACGACCCACTAAAAAATGGTACACAACAAACATTATCATTTATTACACAACCCGGAAACACCTCAACAATAATAAGCGTACCAAATAATGGAGGAATTGTTTTTGATGAGGCAATAAATACATCATCATATAGTGTAACAATAAATGGACAACCATATTTTGGAGACACACAAGTAATTGATGTTTCATTTGGTGATAACATTGAAATAACACCGGTTTTTATTGACCCAAACACACCATCAACAGTTGATTATACTTTTTATAATGAAGAGTATTTTGATTTATTAAAATCATATTCATTTAGTCTAGATTGGGATGACTATGTGAATCCACAATCAGCTATTGACTGTGAAGATACCTTTTATGAATTTAATTATAATAAGGTCTATACAACAGCCATGTTTATTGATAGATACAAAAATGGAATTGGTAGAGCAAAACATTTAGGTATAAAAGAAATTGATGACAGAGGATGTAAATCAGACGTTAATACATTTCCAGTAAATGATATTATTAGAAATTTCGATTTTTTATTTTTTACTTTTAACATATTACTTTTCTTCTTAACACCAATATTTCTTGTTGTTTTATTCTTAGCACATTTAGTTGCATTAATTTGGCCAGTTTTAAAGTTTTTATTAATAGCATTAGGTGCCTATTTTGTGATCCAAGCCGGGTTTGCTGTATATGAAATTGCAACAACTATAGCCAATGTAGCAAATGAGATATCAGGATTATTTAGTGCTGGGACTGGGGTTGTTTTTAACATAACAAACCTACTCGAAGCAATTAGATTATCTTTTGTTATTATAGTTTTAGTTGTTAAAGCAATTTTTATAGTTGGACTATCAATAGCGTTTTTAGCGGTTACCATAATTGCAGCATTAAAAATAAAAAATTTCCCAAGAATTGGTCTACCAATGATTACATATCCAGATTGTTCAACTTGTGATTGTGAATGTAATAACGCACCATTAGGTGATGATTTCGATAGTAATTCATTTGAGACATATGTTAATGAAGTTGGTAGTGAGAACGCAGGAATAGAAACACCATCTGGTGTACCAACAACCGTTTCATCACAGTATTCTATTTTTGCACCAATAAATAGAATTGGTAGTTATACAAATCAACACCCAAATTTAGACCAACCTTTAGATGATGATGATGAACCTGGTAGATGTCGTGGTAATTTTTGGTTTGAAGGTTTTGACCAAGATTGTAGTCCTAAATATGGTGGCAATGAAAAAAAACAATATAGATCATTTGTTAATCAAGGCGCTGGACAAAGATTAGATGGTAATGTTGGTGTACCAGCGGGTCTTGGATTTATTAGACTAGCAGCAGGTAGTGAATCATTAGACAATGGCAACACAGTAAATGGTATACCTAGTAAATATCTTTTACACGCACCACAACCATTTTTATTCGCAACATTTAGAGAAGGTGTAAGTGGTGGCGGTGATAGCGTTAGATACGCAGCACAACCAGTAACTGAAGCATATTCACAAAAATTAAATGAGTTTAATTATAGACAAAAATATTTTGATGGTGTTAATAGAATTAAAGTTACATTTAATGAACCAGAAAATATTGGAGTATCACATTATGACCAACCATTAGTTATTTTAGCAAGACCAGGAACCTTACAAAGCCTAGGTGTTGGAGAAGTACTAACATTCCAAGACACAAAATTATCAAACTGTAGTGTAAATATAACAGGTACCACATTTGGTAGTACAACAGCAAGCACACAAAACCAATTTGGAACATTTGGCGTTACTGGAACAACACAAACTGGTGTTACAGTATTTGTTAATTATGCTAATCTAACTAATAGCTCAACTAACGCACCACAAGTATCATACTATTTGACACATAATGAAGGTGAAGAAACTTATTTACAATACCCAATAGATGTTGAATACTTCCAAGTAATCACAGGGTTTACATATAACGAGTTTATAAATAACTCAAATACACAATTATCAGCAAATAAATTCCCAGATAAGTACTTAAACCATAGAACTTTATATTATTATGTTAATAAAGATGGAATAGATAATAATGGAGTAATTAGTGACACAATATCAACACTAAATGGTAATGGTAGTTTAACAGTTAAAGGTTTAGCAGTTGATAAACACACAACATCAAATACCAATAGTAATTCTACAACTATAACACAAATACAAGGGTATGAAGATTTTGAAGTTATAATTTTAACAAGAGGTGTTGACCCACACTCACCAAGACAAAAAAATAAATACGATTTATCGGTTATTTTTGGACAATCATCTGAAAATGGGTCAGTTGTTGTTGAAGGAGATTACTATTTAAATATACCAATACAAGGTACTGGCGTTGGGCCAACACCAAAAACACATTACACATTTAACAACTTAGGTAATAATAAACTATATTTTGAGTCATATAATTTTAAATTAGGAGAAACAGATGGAGTTATAAACAAGTTTCAAGATTTTACATCTACACTACCATATTATTATTCTAATATTGACGAAGTCAATGTCTTAAATTATACACCATGGGCTAATGCGTTTCCAACAACAAATCAGATAGGAGTTAATACTAATGGAACAATATTATCAACAAATAGAAATCAAGTTTTACCAAATATATCATTAGGGTCAGGAACAGTTCCATTTTTTAATACACATACTAATACATATTACTATGCTGGGGGATCATTTACGGCATCATATTTAAATAATGACTCAACACCAATGTACACTAATTTAGGTAGTAATGATGATCGAGAAAGTGATTATTGGAGTAATACCTCATTTAGATATTACGCAGTATACTCTCCCGCATACTATAGATACCCATTTTATCAAACTAGCCCAGTAGATTTTATAGTTGACCAAACACCAGGTCAACCACAATACCTTGTAATGAGAAGTGATAGAATTCCAACATCAACATTTGTTGAAGAAGGGGCTGATTTCCCAAGCGGGACAAACTACACAAGTTATGGACTACATCAAAACAATAAATTCCAAATTTTTAAAGGCGGGAATCAACCATCACCATCAATTGGATTTGCGCCTGACCAAAACCAAGGACAAGCAGTATATGATGAAACAGAATTTGTACAATCATTAACATCAACCTTAAGTTGTGAAAATATGGTATCTGTACGATGTTATGAATCTAGTAATGGTACTGGAATAACAGTAAATGATAATTGTGAAATAACAAGCGACATAGTTAAAAAAGGTTGTTATTGTCTATTAAATGGTAAAGAAACCAATAATCCATTTTTTAAAACTATTTATCTAATTGATGGGTTATATGAAAGAGATGCAGAATTATTAGTTGAGTGGAAAACAAGATTTTTATTAACATTTGCGGCATGTAGAGGTGTATTTGCCCAAACATTCCAAAACAACTGGTTAAATGGTGCTTTATATATGTTTACCTTTAATAAGGTTGCACAATTTACATTACAACAACCAGATGAACCAACATATAGCTATTGTAGAGATACAATAATGTTTAATCAAATAACAAATAGTTTCTTTTATAGGTCTTCACCTTGGGACGGGAACAACTTTATTGGTGTCGAGTCACCACCAAACCAAAACATACCACAAACCTTAATAAACAACTATCCAGGTTATGGGTATAATGATAAAAGAATACAGTTCCCAACAACAGTTATGGATTTAGGACCAAGGGAAAAATTCATATCTCAAATATGTGCAAGTGATAATTTTAACGGCTATTTAGTTGATCAAATAAGAAGTACAACTTACAAAGATAATTCAGATATAATACAGATGGGTTTTATCTCTAGAATATTAAATTCTGGATTTTGGCAAAGATTATTACCAGTTGGCAATCCAGGTGGCGGCTCCTCAGAAGGTAAAGGTATAATACAATTTTTTAATAGTGATAGAAAGGGAGATAGAATAGATGGTGATTTTGCACAAGCACTAGCAATTAACTCACAATGGAGAGTAACACCATACTTAAATGAAAATTATAGAAATATTGATTTATTTATTGGTGAAGATGATAATTCAGACCCAAGACCATTATTTGGAATTTTCTTTTCTTCATCAACAGAAGAGTATATATATAGAACAAAACTAACACCAGGGATTGAATACTCTAGTTTAAGTTGTGGTGGTGTATATACAAACTTTGGATACCCAAAAGACCAAGTTGTGCCACATTATAAATGGAAAATGGAAGGACCATCATCTTTTATATTTGGAACAGAAGACAACAATTGGAATACAGATTATAGTTCAGGTGGGTTTTATAGTAACGAGTATCAAAATCTAAATTTTGAAGATATAAACCAATACTTTACAACTGGCGGAGATTTAGACCCTGGGTTTATTACAAACTTTGATACAAATGGAAACCCAGTACCACAAAACAATAGTATACCACAAATTACAAACGGAAATACAGGTGAGAGTATCTTAGTTGGAGCACCATTCTACTTTTATTTTGGTTTAAATAATGGAAATACAGCAATTGATAGATTCATAAAGTTATATATAGAAACTACAGGATAATATGGTTGTCAATGAAAATAGTAAAATAATATTAGGTAGTAAAAGATTCCAAACATCTAGTGATGTTACAGAATCTGAAAAAGTAACTTTATCACAAACAGCAAAAGAATTTGTTGAGTACGATAGAGCTATTGATGTTAGTCTACCTCAAATTTTTGATGACGAAAGACAAGAATCAACAATATTTAGACCAACAACAAAATATTCATTTATATTTAAAAATTACTACTCTGGATATACTAGTTACCAACCATACGTTGATTATTTATATTATGTTAATTTAAATGAAACTGTAGAACAAATCGCGTGTAATGGCACTACAAATAATACTTGGTATGGATTTCCACAATATACTGAATTTGATTTAATTAGAACTGATAACAACAAACCAGGATATACAATAGGACCCAATGAACACCAACAATTTTTAAACAAAAACGCAACAACATATAACTGGACACACTATCTTAGTTACCCAGTTAGTAACAACCCAAATAAACAGTTAACAGCCAACGACACACAAACACTAACAACTTGGAATTGGGTGGCAAATGAAGGAATACCATTTATAATAACATCAAACGCAGATAGTAATATAGAGTTTAGATGTCCAATGAAGCATGGATTAAATGATGGTGAATATGTTGAATTAACATTAACTTATAATGGTGAAAACATCTTTACAATTGACTCATTAGGTAATGGAGGACAAGGTAGTGAGGATTATTATTTTAATATATATAATATTGGTTATTTAGGTAATACATTTGATGTTGGAACAACAGGAACCCTTAAAAGAGTTTTAGATATTGAAAATGTAACTGAAACAAAATCAAAATACTACATAAGACAACATAAAATATTAACAGATGTTGAAGATACTGTTTTAACAAAAGCTTCATTTGATAATAATATTTTCACATTAAAAACACAATTAGAAAAACCAATATATTATGGTGGTAACAATGGTAACCCACCAACATTAGCAACACCAGGAACATTACCTAGAACATCAATACTTGAAGGTAGTCAAAATTATACACTATCTTTTAATAAAGATATAAATTTAGAAAACTTAATTGATAACCAAAAAAGACCAGTAACCGAATTATTTTTTACAACAATATGGAAAGGATATTGGGGTTGGACCAATAAAATAAAACAAGGACACGAATTTAATACACCATTATTTTTTCAGATCCCAAGCCAATGGTGGAGTCAAAATAATATTTTATCAGATACAAATATACCGACACAACAATATAACTCAAATACATCACCAATACCATTTATTTATATGTCAAATTTAAATGAAGGTGATGTTATTGATGGAGATTTTTGTGAATGGAATGATTATGAACAAAAAGAAAGGGTAATATCTAGATATGTCAATAAAATAACATTTAACCAAAACTTTTTTGTACAACAAAACAGCGCATTCCAAAACAATCAATATGGATATTATTACTACCCACACAACCCAATAACAATAAAAGTTTATTCAGATTATATAGAGGAAGCAGACGCAGACGCGGAAGTTGTTGGAATACCTGATTACGCCTTTTACTCAAACGCATCAAATGGTTTTAGGTGGAGAGATATTTTTCCATTTGGTTATATAGATACAGAAAATTTAGGTGTTGATTATCCATTTACAAATGGTAAACATTATCCATATCAAAACACAATTTTTAGAGTTTTTCCAGAAGGAATTGGATTACCAAACATAAACGAAATAGTAGACCCAGAAATCGATGGCTGTGAATAAATATAAATTAACATTACCAACAATTGATAAACAATTGGATATCCCACTTGAAATAAAATGGGATTTTTCAGAAAGAGATCAAGCAATTGACGAATATCAAAAATCAGTTGTTGAAGAGGTTGTTGGTAAACCAATTGATTTTGAACTATCTAGGTTTGCACACAAAGAGTACTTATCAAACACCTTAAATCAATTTATTACTAAAATAAATTATGAATTTTATTTTTTTAACACAGGACAAACAATATCAAATGTAACATCTTGGACAAACTCATATATACCATTAGGTTTCTCAAACAATGAAATATATTCATACGTAAAACCATTCACCAAGTCATTTTTTAAACTAGATTTCTATGATACAAAAACCGAAGCTTCACAAAAAAACTATTTTACAATAATACTACCAGTACAACAAGGTGAATTTGACACCGTAACAATTAGTCCATTTTTAACAAACGCTGAAATAAGAAAACCAAAATATGGATTAGATTATATTGGTGATAAAGAAGGGTTTTTTATTTATTGGTTAAGAGAACAAGCATATTTAGATATCGATGAATTTTATATGTCGGCAAAATTTTTTAATGCTAGAACTGGCAAATTCATAACTATGATGAATAGACCACAATCAACACTTTTAGGTAATTATTATACATTTAATGGTGAAGACTATTTTTATTATAAAGTAGAATTGGATTATAACGACACAACATATCAAGTTAAATCAACACAAACAAACAATAGAGTTGGTGATGACATAAACCCAATACTTTGGTATCAATACGTTAACCCATAATGCAACAACAAAGATATTATTTTAGAATATCACCAGAAAATATAATAGGTGATTTAGTAACTGTACCATATACTGGGGAAACAGATATTTCAGTTACTATAGATCCTTGTTGTCCAATAACATCAACAACTATTAATAATATAACTGGAGATACCGGAGTGTACTTACCAATGTCAACTGTTTTAAGCGGCGGTACAAATGGGGAATCTTTATTAAGTTGTCTTACAATACCACTATTATTTACTGAAAATGTAAATGATCTTGGTTATTATACGCCATTTGATGGAGCTATATACCAAAAAGAACTAGTAAATAATTTTATATTTACAGCAAATACCGCATCACCATATGACATAATATTTTATAATACGTCACAAACAAATTTTAAAAAGTTCTTATCATTAAATACTTTTATTGTTGACTGGGGTGATAGTACACCACAAACAACAATAACTAGTTATACCCCAATAACACACACATACCCAATTGGAAATAATACCTATACTATAAAAATGACAAGTTATTCTCCTTGGGGAATATCGACAGTAGAAAAAGAAGTTATAGTCCCATTTACAGGAACTACAATACCAAACCCAAATGGTACCGCTTATTTTACCGCTGTAGGTTGTAATTGGACTGGCACACCAGTTAGTTACGACTACATATTTACAGGAGACTCTAACACGAATATAGAAGACTATAATTCAAGCGGATACACAACAACACCATTTGTAATAACAGGTTATACAAAGAGCTCATTAACCGATTTAGCACAATATGGACCAAAATATAATTTATTTGGTGGTAAATATAAGCTAAATGTACCAGTAACAGGGACATCTGGTAATTCTGGTATTGTATATGGACCAGACCCAACAAATTCATATACAGCATATACAATAAACGACATATTATATTGGGATTTCCCAAATGGTAAAACGATATATTTTTTTACATCATATGGTATTGTTGATGACAATTATACATTATCAGCATTAACTAAAAATGAAGCTTTATTAAATGTTATTGATGAACCACAGATACAATCTAATTTATTTGTCGAAAGAGGAAAAATATCTGGTCTAGAAGCAATACAAAGACTTGGTGAGGTTGATAATTTAGGTGACATATCAAAATATGGTTATGGATACTTTAATGTCAAAAAATATTAAATATACTATTTATAAAAATAGATAAACTTAAATAAATAACTAAACGTGGCAACAGGAACTTATGGAACGATTAGACCGGCAGATGTAAGTCCAGATGATGTTGAAATTATCTTAAATTACACACCATCTAGAGACGATACTGACAATTTTCTATTAACAAAATTAAACTCAAAAGAAGTTTTGAGACCATACTTCCATAATTCACAAACTGGAGGTAACGCAGATGTT
>Ga0208162_1000759_pt1 | contig 17704 bp, 26 predicted proteins | sample CB_VirMetaG_4_FD_184539 | JGI IMG/M metagenome (GOLD analysis project Ga0208162, IMG submission 184539) | Freshwater to marine saline gradient viral communities from Chesapeake Bay - CB_1508_1M Viral MetaG (SPAdes) (version 4) | ecosystem: Environmental > Aquatic > Marine > Coastal | place: USA... | reverse complement strand
CCACCCATTCCAACAAAAATTTGTTTCAGTTTCATAAAGTTTTTTCGTAATATTTTAATGAATTACAATGCTATTGTATCACATCATCAAATCCATTACCACTAAGAAAAGGTTAAGGAATTCATAATATAAAAAAAGCACCCAAAGAATGGGTGCTTTCACTCAAGTTATGAGTAAGTTATCAGAACTTAAAGGTTGTCTGAATTACGCCACCCCAAGAAGATTGATTTTGGAATCTCTGGTTGTTAGCAACGTAAAATACAGCAGGAGTGATTGAGATATTGTCAGATACTCGATACTTGTAGAAAACTTCAAGCATAGTAGCATCAGCACTAATATAATCAGAATTTCCTGGTTGACCAACAGCAATACCAGCACCATTACCCTTGGCAAATACATCAGCCCACTGAAGACCAACGAACCAAGAATTGGAACTGGTAGCACCAGTAGTAGGTCCAGCACCACTCACACCATTATATCCATAACCTGCAGAAATTGATGGAACAATACCTGAATTCTGAGGTTGCCAATAGGCATTCAAAGCAACGCTATTACTTTGTTGTCCTGCAGCAAGAAGTGCAGAACCACCATTAAGAGCATTGAAGTTACGCATACGAGTTCCTTCAGTTCCATAACGATATGCAACAGCAACACCCCATTGAGGTGCCCTATATCCAAGTTGAGCGAGTAGATTTAGTCCACCAGCAGAATCAAAAACTCCTGTAGTTGAACTGTCGCCATTTACAGCAACGTAGTTTAGATTTGCAACCATGCTACCTTGTCCAGGCTTGCTAGGTTGTTTCCACTGAACTCCAAATCCAGCACCAGTTGCTTTATTATAAACACCAGATGCACCGGCAAGTTGGAAGAAGTCAAGAATATTTGACTTATAAGCAGAAGGAATCCAGATCATTTCGGTATTACGAACCAAAGGACCAGCGGTAAGAGTCACGCTATTACCAACTGGAAACTGGTAGTAAAGGCGATCAAGAACAACTTGATTTGCAAGTGTTTCTGCTTTATCCAGTTTGAATAGAGAACCACTTGACCCGAAAGGATCCCTACTAAAATTGCCAGAACGAAGACGAGTACGAAGAAGGTCCTTTCCAGTAAATGAAGTATCAAAGTTCAGACGAAGATCGTAATTAAATGCGGTGTTGCCTACGTTTCCACCAGCATTTGTTGTTAAATTAGGAACTCCACCAATAACAAAGGATGCTTCACCCCGGAGTTTGGTTGTAGTAGAAAACTGAGTTGCTTCAAGTGTTCCAACTTTCTTCTCCAGTCCATCTACACGTCCACGAAGAACAACAAGCTCTTCTTGAAATTCTTTCATCAGACGCTGCAGTTCATCTGTAGTTTCTGTAACGCGATCAAGACAAGCATTCAGAAGTGCTGCTGCCTCGAAACGAGTCATTGATTTACCACCGGCATATGTGCCGTTTGGATAACCAGCAACACACCCATAACGCTCAACAAGATTGCTAAGTGCCTGATATGCCCAATCAGTAGGTTTTACATCAGAGAATTGAGAGATACTAGTTACCTGTTCGCTAGTACTGTACTTATTGACTCCATCCATATTCAGATTAGCCGCATTCGCAGCAGGAGCAACAAGACCTAAAGCAACAGGAAGTAGCATTAGTTTTTTAATTAAGTTCATATAGTTTGTTAAGAATTACAACTACGATGTTTATTTAGTACCTTTACATTTTTATAAATGTTCGGGTAAGCGGATACACGGATTTGAACCGAGGATAAAAGTTTGGAAAACTCTTGTGTTACCACTACACCATATCCGCAGATGTGGGAGATTGCTCCCCCGGCGACTTCCTTCACACAAGGGAAGTATAAGACATAATCAATATTATGTCAAGCCCCCAGCGAGGATTTGCACCCGCGACTATCGCTTACAAGGCGATTATTTTAACTACTAAAACTATGGGGGCAGGCTCCCGTTGCTGGGCTCGAACCAGCGACATTCGGATTAACAGTCCAACGCAACTACCAACTGTGCTAAACGGGAATAGTGGTAGGAGGGATTTCTATGTGCGGACAGAATCACCTTTCACATCATCCAGTCTAAACCAGCGAGAGGTGTTGCACTTCCTACATTTGATGGAGTAAGTGTGATATATCTCATAAGGATATAACAGTGACTTACCCTCTATCAGTTTTATATATGGAGATAAACTCCAAGCGCCTCAGGTTGGATTCGAACCAACGACTCACGCTTTAGAAGAGCGTTACTCTGTTCCACTGAGTTACTGAGGCAAAAAGAAACCTCCCGGTTTGTGCTTCTATGAGAGGCGTGGGAGGGTTGGGAATTACTTGAAGTTTGGACCTCCAACACCCATAAGACTATTATACCTCCACTTCTTCCTCTTGTAAATTTTCTTGTTCCACTTTTTCAAGTGTAACACCAGTTTGAGTTAAGTATTCAATTGCTCCTTGAATTTTCAAAAGCATATCTCTTTTTGATGTCATTTCATTTTGCATATTATTTAATTCAGTTTGAATATTCTCTCTTTGAGAAAAAAGTTCTTTAAGATGTTCTTGATGATTGTTGTTGTCCATAATAATTTACACTAAAATAGTAAAGTTTAATTTATATATACCTATTATTCTAAAGGTATTTCTCTTGGATCTGGTGGAACCCAAGACCCACGAATTCCCATAGTTCCATCAGCAAACTCATAATAAATTGCATCTTTTATAATTTTTCTTTGCAATTCATTATATTTTGGTTTATTGATTTCTTCTAAAATATTTTTGTTTTTCATATTTGGAACATAATTTTCTTTTTTCCATTTTTCATAAGAATAAATGGCATCATTTATTTCTGTATTAATTTTATGACCTAAAAGTTCTGGGTCATTATTAATTTGCTCATTTAATTGGTCATCAATAATATTAACAATATTATCTTTGTCAGGTAAATCAAATATAATATTTTTTCTTATCTCATTATAAATTTTAAGAATATCTTCTTTGCTAACACCACATTTTAGTGTTAAAAATGCAAGTAAAGAAGCAATCAAAATACCAATTATAGATCTTTTTGGACTAAGACGAAATAAAAATGCAAATTCTTGTTTCATTTTTATTTTCCAAAAAGAAAAAAATAGGAGAGTAATATTATTCTCCTATTCTTATTTATTATCCAATGTCAGGAGCAGTGAAATGTTGCTGACGCAATAAATATTGAACTGGATACATTGGTCTTACATAATAAAATCCAGAATAATAATTAGTAAAAGCACGAAGATCTCTGTAAATACCAACTTTATATCCTCTAGATGCTGATTGGTGTAAAACATTGTTTGAACCCATATAAACTCCAACATGACGAGTATTACCTGGTCTACCCATAGCAACAATATCACCAAATTGAAGTTCATCTATTCTCGATTTAGGAGTTCCTAAATTACGAATAGTATCAGCATATGGAGTTAATTTTTTAACATCTACTCCAAACTCTGTCAAAAATTTTTTAACTACATTGGAGCAATTGTTTTTATATCCATGATAATAATTAAATTTAGATTTTATTCTGTTGTAAGTTAAGTAAAAGTCTGTTTCCAGAAGTTTTACTTCTTCTATTAAGAACAACATCTTTAATGTTTTGGAAAAGTGGAAGTTTATGATTTAGATTCTGTAAGAATTAATCTTTTTGAATAATCATAAGCATAATGAGTTCTTGCTCCGTGGTGTCCCCAACGTATCCACTTACGAGCAAGTCTCATATAATAATTAATCGAACCTCCAGGACGTTTCATATAAGGTTCAATCATTTTCCAATCATCTTCATATATAAGATATTCAAGTTGTGTTCCAAGAGAAGATGGGTCTCCACCAACTTTAAGAGCAAATTTTCCGAGACCATAATATCTTTTGGAATCAGTCCATTGAATTGCACCGTAACCACCTCTTCTACATCTATTATAGGAAACTCTTGCTCCACCTTCACATATATTAGAAAAGAAAGAAGATTCCTGACGTATATTCCCCATAATTGTGGCTAGGGCATTTCTATCTGTAACTCCATTATCTTGCAAAAATGCAAGAGTAGTATTTTCATTATCATTGCATCCTTTACAAGTTAGCCTGTTTTCAATAGGTTTATCTGGTACAACCTTTTGAGGCATTGTCTCTTGATTATTCATAATTGAAAATCCCTCGTTTAATGAAGTAGTCTGGGATTCAGAATTAATTGCAACTTTGATTGGAGGAGTTTCAGTTCTTTGAATATTCGTAGATGGCATTGTTGCCGCTGATGCTGTAGCAGTTCCTAAAATAGAAACGGCTAAAATTGAAAAGGTTTTTAACATTTAATTAAATTGAACTCTACATCTGGGCTTTGGTATCATGACACACCTCCTTCTAAAGAGTGATACCCCCAGCTCTCGATTCACATAATTCATAATAACCTAATATTTATAAATTACATGTTGACTGACAACTTTAACACACATTTTTTTTATTGTCAATCACTAAATAGTATGTAATATCTAAGTGCCTCTAATGGCAAAATCGCCAAACAAAGGGAAAAAAGGTTCTGCTGGCGGAAAAAGACCCAAACAAAATCAAGGTAATGCGACTGCAAGAAAAGCAAAAAATGGCGGCAAGAAAAGGTAATCAAAAATGCCACGCGAATGGAATACTCCAATTCGGGAACCTTGGAACGCTCCAATACATAACATTCTAAAAGCAATCGACAATCACACTCAAGAATATTTCAAAAGTGGTGATATTTGGCACATTGAAAAAGCACAAGAACTAAGAACATACGTTTCAGAACTTAAAACTTGGATACATAATCAAGAAAAAAATGAAATTTAAATTTCCAACATTAGACAATATTGTTCCTTTGTTAGTTGCATTTGTAGCAGCATCAATTGTTGGAATGACATTTACAAATTATGTAATTTGTAATTTTAAAGTAATGACTAGTTTACATTACTTATATCTAGTAAAGGCATTTAATCAAAGCGGAGCAAAACCACCTAGTAAATGTGATGATAATACTTCAGAATCCATTCAAACTTTAATGTCTTTACTTGCTACAATTATAGCACTAAAAGCAAACTTGAAAAAAAATCCGGAGGAAAAAGATAATGACTGATGTAGTTTGGTCTGTAAATATTTTACTTGGAATTGGACTAATTGCAGTCGCTTGGATTATTTACTACACATTAACATTAGATAATAGAGAAAATGTATCAATACAAAGTAAAGAAGATAAAGAAAATCATTGATGGGGATACCCTTGACCTTGAAATTGATTTAGGATTTAGCATAACAATAACTCAAAGAATTCGTCTTAAAGGAATTGATGCGCCAGAGATAAGAACCTTAAATGAAATAGAAAAGAAAAAAGGTTTTGAGGCAAAAGAGTGGTTGGAAAAAGAACTCTCAGTTGATAAAGAATTTATTATTGAAACAACCAAAGAAGATAAATATGGAAGAATGCTTGGAACTTTATATATCAAAGGAAATTCTATTTCAATAAATCAAAAAATGTTAATAGAAAGTATCGCAAAACCTTATATATAACCATGAAAAAACTAATTCTCATCGGTATTTTACTTTTGAGAATATTTACAAATGATGGTTGGATTTGTGAAAAAAGAAATTCTAAAATAAAACTTCAACCAGTTGAAACTTTTAGATTTATCCGTAGACCATCAAGAAAAGGAAGAAAAAAAATTATATGATATTACAGCATTTAGCATAATAATGTTTTCTATCAGCAAGTCCATTATATCCACCATTAACTCTTCTGGTAACTTGTTCAACTGAAGGATTTCTATCACATAATGCATTCATATGATTATTATGCCACCAAAAACCAGCACTTGTTGCTGGATATTTTGAAGAAACATAATCAACTCCTTCCATAATTCTTTCATCCTTCATATATCGGGAAAATGCTGTGTAATTTGCTCTTCCAGTTAACTGAATAAAACCTGCACCTTTGTATCTTGGTCCATCTCCTGAACGATTATTGCCCAAATCTCTTCTCCATTCATAAGCACGTCCTGAAGCAATTTCTTTCATCCATTTTCCTCCACCAGATTCATGAGAAATCTGAGAAATGAAATGCCTCATTCTTGATTTAGTATTAATTTTAAAAGTATTCAAGCAACGGTTTAAGTCATTAATTATGGCATCACTAATATCAGATTCTCTTCTTGACCAAATATAAGAAAGTTGTTTTTTAGTAATTAATTGAGTTACTTCAGGTTTTTTACGATACTTGATTCCAAATTCTTTTAAAATTTCATCAGAAATATTATTTTGTAACCATTCCCATGCTTCTCTTTGATGGGCAAATTCTAAATAAAACTTTGCGGCATCAGTAAATTTAACTACTTTAGATAATTCAGATTTTTTACGATACTTGATTCCAAATTCTTTTAAAATTTCATCAGAAATATTATTCTGTAACCATTCCCATGCTACTTTTTGTTCTAAAGTTTCTTCATAAAACTTTGCAGCATCGGTTAATTTAATAGTCATTTTTATAAAAAAGACTTTTTAGATATTTATAAAAATATACGACCCCATCCATCTTTAGGATGCTTTACGGTAAATCTTTTTTCCAACATTTTTCTTTTATATATTACCTGTTTTCCATTACTTGAAGGTCCAGTATATCCATCGTAAATTGAACCATATGGGTCTCTACATACATAATCACCGTTAGAAGTTTTTCCAATCACAACAATCATATGACCAGAACCAACAGGAGCACTTTCTGGTCCCCTGTGAACAATTCCAATTACTATTGGTTTTCCTTTTGAAAGTTGTTTATCCAAATCATCAAAAACTAAATCATAACGAAATACAGAATTGAGTCCATAACTTCGTAACACGGTTGTTTGAACTGCATGATCTGTTGAATTTCCTCTTTGAAGAACTTTTCTTAAATAAGCATCATCACCCCTTGGTCCAGATGGAAGTGATTTAGGTTTAAGAAACTCAAGACACATTGCACAAGCAGAAGAATTGCAAGTAGAATCTGGCAATATATAGTTATCAGTTTGTGGATACCAAGGAACATTAAGTATTTTTGGAATTGACGGTTCTATTTTTGATCTATAAATTCTAACCCAATTAGAATTAGGTTCTAAAAGTTCTGGTAATTTATTTCCTAAATCAACTTCAAGTTGTTCTACAGCAGCAACATGTTTTGGATTTTTTTCATCAAAATATTTGAAAAAATTATGAAGATCTATTTCCATTTTTAATATATAACAATAATTTTAATCATATATTATTTAGTTATCAGCAATATATTCCATAGAAACTACATCATGACTATTAATATTTACATCTAACCATTCATAAAACTCAAGTTCAATTGCATATGCATCACCTTTACGATTTTCTTTATCCAATTTATCTATTCTTTTAATTGCCCAATCGTGAGATGAAGATAAAACGTCAACAAGTTTCATAATACTTTTAAAAGTTCATATCCATAGTATCATAAATGAAAGTCTATGACAAGGTTCTAAATACTTAAAATAAAATCTTATATAAATGACTTGGAAATATAATAATCAACTCTTTGAAGAAGCACCAAAAAATATGGAGGGATTTGTTTATTGTATTACTAATTTAGAAAATCAAAAAAAATATATTGGTAAAAAACACTTCTGGACTCGTAGAAAGAATAAAAAAACTGGTAGAAGAGAAAAGAAAGAAAGTGATTGGAAATCTTACTTTGGTTCTTGTGATGAACTTAAAGAAGATGTAAAAACTATTGGAAAAGATAAATTTCTAAGAGAAATTCTTTACTTATGTCCTCATAAGAAATCAATGTCTTATTATGAAACTTATGAACAATTTAATCGTAATGTTTTAATGAATGAATCTTATTATAATACTAATATAGAAGGTAAATTCTTTGATAGTGAAGTAAGTAATATTTACAATTTGGTTCTTAAGGGCTTCTAAGTATCTTTAAGTATTATTAGCTAGCCCTTATCCTTCAACCCTAACAAAGGTATTTTATCAATAAAAAAAGGTCTTGTCAAGACCTTTTAGATGTGTTATAATATTCAAACAATCAGTATTATAATTATACTCCTGGTAATTGTGGTCCTACAATTTTAGAAGATGCTGCTGCCTCTTCCCCTGGAGTGGTTGCACCTGTTTTAAGAGCTTTAATTTTACGTTGTCTCACTTCAAATTTTTGTGCTTGATTATGACTACTAGGATTGATAGTAAAAGATTGTTCACAAATATCATAAATGGTATTAGAATCCATTTCCATCATCACATAAAGTGCTTCGTCTAAGGTGTCTACATGTCCCTGTGAGAGGAGATACTCAAGCACAAGGTCAAAGGCATCACCATACTCATAAGAAGAAGAAAGTGTGCTGGTGAATGTTTTCTTACCAGAAGAGTCATATTTCACTGTTCCCTTTCTACCACCTAAAGTTGCTTCATATTCTCTACCAACTGTAACTTTTCCACCTTTACCACCAGCAGCAGATATTATCTGCCCTTTTCCTCCTGATGGTGTTGGTGTTGGTTTAGCCGTAGCAGGTTTTTCTCCTCTAAGTGCCGGTCCAAGTTTTCTGGTTTGCTCTAAACCTTTTGCTACAACTTCTCTTCCAGCACCACCTGTTATTCCTTGATCTGCTAACCCAGCTACTCCTGCCATCGTACCAAACTTTCCAGCTTTAGTTGCCAAATTTCTTAAAACTGGTTTTGCACCCTGCCAAACTTTACCACCAGCACGTGCTGCAGCACGAGAAAGAAATCCTCCTAACTTTGCAGCTAAAGCACCTTTTAATTCAATTAAATAATTCTCATACATATCTTCCCAAGTATAATCACTTAAGTCATAACCTTCTTCTACAAGTGAGTTTACCCAGTTTTCAACTTCTTCCCAGATTTGTTCTTCAGTGAGTTGTGTAGACATTTTTTATTTTATATTTTATATGTATTTATTATAAATCAAACTTTTGTTTTATATTTTTCATATCTTTCCCTTTCACTTGAGTTCCAACCACCTTTAGTTGGAACAAAAGATTTTCCAACTCCAGTTCCTTCAACTCCACCCAATTTTGATAAAACCGGTTTTGGTGGTTTTGGTGTTGTGGCACTTGGAGTTGGTGGTTTTGGTTTTGGTAGTATTGGTTTTTGTTTTTGTGATTTTTGAGAATTACCAACTTCTCTTGCAATATCTGCACCTAAAAATCCCCAACCAACAGGTCCAGGAATGGCAGAACCTGCGGCAAGAGCAGCACCAGTTTTATCACCTTTTGATAATCTATATCCAGCAACTCCCAATCCAAGAGCAGTTTGCAGTCCAGGAACTCCTCTTAGACCTCTACCTGCCCATCTTGCTGCAGCACCCAGTCCTTCTTCAATATCACCATAAGATTTTTTATATGCTTCTTGAATAAATTCTTCGTAAGTTTTCATTAATCAATAGTTTTTTATGTATTTATAAAAAAACCTCCCAAAGGAGGTTAAAATATATAAAAAATATTTTTTACTTAACAGAAGGTGGTGGGGTTACTGGAGGTGGCATTGGATGCTTTCCTTTTGTACCAGAACCTTTACCACCATGAACTTTAGGTGGAGTTGTTGGACCAACATTACCAGGTGTATCACCTTCCATAGGTCTACCTTCTCCTGTTCCGGTTACCTGCTCCAAAATACTTTCTCTCCAATCTTCACTCATACTTACCATAATTGCTTCTGCTGCTTCTTCAGTATCAGCATATCCTTCATCAATAAGATGACCTTTAATGATGTCATATAAATCAAAGGATTGTTTAAGCATTTCTGCTTGACGTTGTTGAGACGCTGCCCTCATTTGGCGAAGTTCTGCTGTTTGAGATGCAAGAGATGGTCTCTTAGCAGTTGGTGGGGGAGGTGCTGAAGGTCCAGAAGTAGGTGGTGGGGGTGCTGAAGGAGTAGATGGTTTGGGTTTAGCGGATGCTGGTGAAGCGGCGGCAGGGGGGGCAGCAGGTCTTGCAGGTGCAGGTCTTGCAGCAGGCTTAGGTGCTGGTGCAGGAGAAGCGCCTGCATTTCCACCACTAACACCTGTAGAAACTCCAGCAGGATATTGAGTTACTTGTCTTGCGCTTGGTGGAAGACCTGGCATAGGTGGTTTGGCAGTAGGTGTAGGTGCAGGTCTTGATGGTGATGGAGCAGCACCTCTTCTAGAACCAGATGGAGTTGGTCTAAAAACATTTGGATTTGATCCAGTTCTTGTTCCTGGTCTCGAAGTAACCGAACCTGTAGAAGAACTGGAAGGAACAGGTGCTGCACCTCTTCTAGAACCAGATGGAGTTGGTCTAAAAACGTTTGGATTAGATCCTGTTACTCTTCCACGTCCCTGTTCCTCAATATAAGCCTCATACATATCTTCCCAAGTATACTCACTCAGGTCATAACCTTCTTCTACAAGTGAGTTTACCCAGTTTTCAACTTCTTCCCAGACTTGTTCTTCAGTAAGTTCTTGAGAAGCATAAACTTCGTTATATGCTTCCATCAACCCCTGAACTTCATTACCTGTAATTCTTGACATGTCTTCTGTTAGTTCTTTTATAAATTTATTTATAAAAAAAGAGGTCTTAAGACCCCTTTTTATTAATATTTATCCATTCAATTTCATAATCACCAAAGACATTCTCATCATAATTTGATGCATCTACGTATATTTCAAAAATTTTTTCAATACTCAATTCATCAAAGTTGGAATCCTGCGAATGCGTCATTTTTCATGTCTTGTTTGATTCCACCAATCATATAAGACTCTTTTTCAGTTTCCATAGGAGCTTCTTGAAGTTCTTTTGAATTCAACCAATGTGAAGTCCAGGGAAGAGGGTTATTCTTTGCAGGAATATCATAAAGTGGTTTTAGACCAATTGCCTTCATTCTACGATTTGCAATCCACTCAACATATTGTTGAAGAAGTTTATCATTCAAACCAATTATAGAACCATCTTTAAATAGATATTCTGCCCAAAGTTTTTCTTGAGTTACTGCATTATCGAAAGTTTGAGTAATCCAAGATTCTTCTTCATTCCAGATTTTTTTCATATCTGGGTCATCACCTTCTTTCCACTTATTTAAAATGTTTTGAGTAATAACTAAGTGTTGATTTTCATCACGAGCAATTAAAGAAATTATCTTTGCACTTCCTTCCATAACTTTGAGTTCGCCAAATGCAAAACTGCAAGCAAAACTAACGTAAAAGCGTATACCTTCAAGAATATTAACATTTGCAATTGCTCTGAAAAGTTTTCGTTTGAGTTCATATCTGGTATCCATTGCGTTTGGAACTTGTTCTTGTGCATATCTCCAAATTTGAGACGAATCATACATATGCGCTTCATTAATAAAACTGTTGTATGCTTCAGTTACACTTGCAGCACGTTCCATAATTTTTTCATCATTTAGAATAGTATCAAAAACATCAGATGCATCTGAGTAAACATTCTTAATAATATAAGTATATGAACGGGAATGAATCATTTCCATAAATTCCCAGACTTTCATACACGCTTCCAATTCAGGTAGGGAACAATATGGAATAAATGCCATTCCAGGACCACGACCCTGAACACTATCAAGCATGATTTGATATTTTAAATTAGAAGTAAAAATGTGTTTTTGTTCTGGTCTAAGATTTTGATATTCTCCTCTATCCTTTTGAAGAGATACCTCTTCAGGTCTCCAAAAATAACTCAATTGTTGTTGAGTAAGTTTATCAAAAACTGGATACTTATAAGAATCATATCTTTGTAGACCTAAAGGTTGACCCAAAAACATAGATTGTTTTTTACGATCAACTTCTTCTGAATTAAAAACTGTAATAGAATCGAACATTTTTTTCTCTGATTTTACTGAGGTAATAAACTCCATATTTTTTCCTTAATTAAATTGTGCAACTTTCACAAGAACTTTCTTCGGAATTCATAATTTCATTTATAAGAATATCAAGTTCTTGTTTTGATGAATCTTCTGCTATTTCATCATCAGATTTAATATCATAAGTATTATGATAATAAGCAGTTTTATGTCCCATAGAATATGAATAAAGCATATCACGTGCTATTACAGAAACAGGAACTTCATTGTCTGGATAATGCTCTGGATTATATGACCAATTTCCAGAAATTGCTTGGTCAAAGAATTTTTGCATTACTGCAACAATGTTAATATAACCAGTATTCCCAGACATATCCCAAAGAAGCGTATAATTGTTCTTAAGAGTTTGATATTGGGGAACAATCTGCTTAAGAGGTCCTTTTTTCGACTTCTTAACGGACAAATATCCACGTGGGGGTTCAATTCCATTTGTTTCATTTGACACAACGGAACTGCTCTCCGATGGCATCTGTGCAGACAATGTTGAGTTCCTAATACCGTATTGCTTAAGTAATGGCCTAAGACTATTCCAATCATAATTTAAAGTATTTGAAACTATTTTGTCAACATCTTTTTTATAAGTATCTATAGGTAATATTCCATCTGCATATTTTGTTTGATGATAATGTTTACATGCCCCCTTTTCCTTTGCAAGATTTATGGAAGAAGAAATAAGATAATACTGAAAAGATTCAGTTAAATCATGAACAAGTTCAAATGCTCTTTGGGATTCATATTTTACACCATGTTTTGCAAGATAATGTGCCAATCCAATATAACCAATTCCAAGTGCTCTACGATTTTTAGTAAAATTTTCAGCAGCTTTAACTGGATAACCCTGGTAATCAATGAGTTCATCTAAAGAACGAACAGAAAGATCACAAAGTTGTTCAAGATCATCATTTGATTTAATCTTTCCTACATTAATTGCGGAAAGAATACATGTGGCAATTTCACCATTTTCATCATCAATATGTTGAATTGGATTTGTTTTAAGAGTTATTTCTTGACACAAATTTGACATAGTAATTTGTTCTTTAAAAGAACTATGAGAATTACAATGGTCAATATTCATAATATAAATGCGACCAGTTTCTGCTCTTTCTTTTAAAAGATCCAAAAATAATTTTTGAGCCCCAATAACCTTTTTTGGAATAGTGTTATCTTGTTCATAAGATACATATAACTCGTCAAATCTATCAGTACCAAAAGCATCATACAAACCAGGAACTGTGTGTGGAGAGAAGAGTGTGATTTCTTCATTATGGATAAATCTCTCATAAAATAATTTTGAGATTTGAATAGAGTAGTCTAACTTACGAACACGATTATCTTCAGTTCCCTTATTATTTTTTAATACTAAAATGTCCTCTATTTCTTGATGCCAGATTGGAAAGTGGACAGTTGCTGATCCACCTCTAATGCCATTTTGAGTACAGCATCGGACAGTTGCTTCAAATTTTTTGAGGAAAGGAATAACACCTGTATGCTGAACTTCTCCACCTCTGATTTTAGAGTTGATACCCCGGATTCTGCCTGCGTTGATGCCGATGCCCGCCCTTTGTGCAACATATCTGCCGATAGCCATATCAGAACTAAAGATGCTATCGAGGGTGTCATCAACATCAACAAGAACACAGCTAGCAAATTGTCGAAGTGGAGTTCGCACTCCTGCCATGATAGGTGTGGGAATGTTGATTTTATGTTTTGAGATTGCGTCATAATACCTCTTAACGTAATCTAATCTTGTTTCTTTTGGATACTTGGAAAAAATAGTTGCTGCAATCAAAAGATACATAAACTGTGGAGTTTCATAAATTTTTCCTGTGCTTCTATCTTGAACCAAATACTTGTCTACTACTTGCCTAAGACCGGCATAAGTAAAAATATAATCCCTATCATGATCAATAAATGATTCAAATTTTTGAAAATCATCTTCTGAATACAAATCAAGAATTTCAGAATCATAAACACCCAATTGAACACATTTTCTAACTTGCTCAATTACAGTTGGACACTCATGCATGAGTCCAAATAAATTTTTACGAATTGAAAAAAGAAGTAATCTTGCAGCAACATATTGATAATTTGGGTGATCTAAACTAATTAAATCAGATGCAGAACGAATTAAAATTTCTTGTATTTCTGCTGTCGTAATTCCATCATAAAATTGAATTCCGGACTGCATTTCAACCTGAGAAGCAGAAACACCAGAAAGATCTTTACATGCTTCTTCAACCATTAAATGTAGTTTATTTAAATCTAATGATTCCGTATTTCCACTTCTTTTAATTACTTTTGTTTCATTACTCATACTTTTTTCCATTGATTAAATTTTACTTTTGCTTCTAAACCTGAATAAGTGTTATTTTTTATAATATTCATTAAATCATTTTCACTCATACCTTCTACAATTAAATCATTTACATCTTTTTTAATAATATTGGAAGGCCATATTACTACTTTTTCACCTCGATTAATGATTTTTTCAATTCTATTGATGTTTTCTCTGTTGCGTGGTTCATTATCAAATATCCAAATATAATCATCCCAATCAAACGACCCAATATCAATATCAGACCCACACATAGCAACAGAGTTTTCAATGAATTCAGAGTCAAACGGTCCTTCAACGATATAAATTGATTTACTTTTATCAATTTTATTAAGTCCATAAATTTTTGGTTTGTCATCAATAAGCATGACAGTGATATATTTATTTGAAGATGAACTGAGTGCTCTTCCTTGAAATCCTATTAAATTAAAATCGGTATCATACATTGGTATAATAATACGACTTTCATCTTTAGTAATGTTATCAAATACAACTTTTTGTGAATTAGTCCATTCTTTAAATCTGTCAGCGAAGTAAAACTTTTCTGGATCAAGTTTACGTTTTTCCAGATAATCTTTAGCAATCAGAACTTCTGATGCCTTAGGTAAATTTAATTTCTTTTTGAAAATTGGTTTTACAAAGTCAAACTTTGGTTCTTCAACAACAAAGTTTTTACCAGTAAACCCCTCTTTAAACTTCTCTAATGTATATTGTTTATGAAGTGTAGAGTCTAGTTCTTTCAAAAAGTTATTAAATGATAAACTTGCTCCACAATTATGACACTTGAAATTTGTATTATTTTTAATGGAATATAAGTACCCTCTTGTCTTATTTTTGTTTTTCTGTGAGTCTCCACAAATTGGACAACGAAAGTTATATAAATCCGATTTTACTCTTTTGAATTTTTGTAGACGAGATGAAATTAAACTGATATACTTAGAATCAACTAAATCCATTCACAAAATAACGAAGGTTTTTATTCTACCAGACATCAAACAAATTGTCAATTTATTATCTTATTTTTCTTAAATGCTGCTGTTCAATTCGCATTTCTGCTGTAGTCCACCATCCAGTTGCGAATGTTGAAAATGCTGTTGTTAAAATTGCCAGAATAACTCCACAACCAACAGTCATCCACTTAATTTTACCTATTTCTTTTATATCTATCTCCATCATATCAATTCTTTCTTTAACTAAATCATGTTGTTCTCTATTTTCATTTTTTAATTCGTCAATCATACGAGTAATCAAATCATCAGTTTTTCCACACTGACCTATTTTTTCATCATGAACAGCAAGCATTTTACTGATATTTTGATTTGCTTTCCCTACAAGTTGAATTGCCTCATCAATTTTTTTCATCATAAGTTCATACGAAGATAACCTTTCTTCTAATACAGCAATTTTAGTGTCTGTAGCTGTGTTTTGGTTAAACATTTTTTATTAGTTGTCCGTGTTTAAACCTCCTACCATATTATCTTATCAGAAAAACTAATTTTTAATCAAATTTGTAACTATTTATGATTTCGGTTTCATCCATTTTTTACGAGAACCAATTCCAAGATAAATATTTTTCTTTTTCTTTTTAAAAACTGGTGGAGTTCCGTCAATATTATATCCAAGAGATTTTTCCCCATCACCAACTTTATTTGTTGGTCCAATCGCAGAGGCACCCATTCCTTCTTCTTTAAGAAGTCTAACCAATTCAATCAGTTTATCTACCTTATCCATTAAATTTCCTGTAATTTTAAAAGACAGTTATTATCTATTTCTATATCATGTAGTTGAGTTTTTGGGTATTCAGGAAAACGATTTAAAAATATTAAAAAACTTTTAATACTTGGCCAAAGTTCTGATTCTAAATTATAAAACAGCAGAGGTACTGTTGCGTCATCAAAAACATTAAAAAGAATAATTAAATGATTTAGAATCAAATGAATTTTTAATTCTCCAGTATTTTTATATTTTTTCAATAATCTTTTAATATATCTAATTCTTTTCAAATCAGTCTCAAAGTCATCCATAGTTATGGCCTGAGGATTATTATAGAATTTTATAGCAAATAATAAGTAATTATCTTCATTCAATTCATCAAATCTCATAAACTATTATGCGTATGTGATAGTTCCTACACCAGAAGTTACTGATGTGTCACCAGAAGCAATTACAACCTTATATTCTCTACCATCATCCTTATCGCTGTCATTTGCAACGGTAAGAACTGAAGTTGTAGCACCAGAATAATCTCCACCATTAGTGAGTGCTGTAGTATCTTCATACCATTGGTATGTGAGAGAAGAATAAGTTGGATTGACAGAAGCAACAACACTAAATGTTGCGTTTCCATCAGTTGCAACTCCAACTGCATCTATCACATCAGTTACAATTGTAATAGTTGGGTCTGGGAACACTGCATCATCTTCAGCATCAGTTCCTACAGTAGAATCAATACCACCAGCAACTAATACCTCACTCTTAACTCTTAGATTTCCGTGAGTATCAATGTAAGTAATAATTCCAACCCATCCAGAATGAGATACTGCATAAGCTGCTGCTTTTCCTCCAACAGTAATTGTTGCTGCAGCACCAACTTCTTCTGCAGTTACACCAAATACTCCAGTGAAAACTGGACTTGTGGAAAAACCAATCTCCTTAGATTCGGGTGCTCTATATACTGAATCAACAACAGTATAAAGTGGTTCTTCTGAAACAAAATATGTAGTAGATGGAACTGTAGTAATTCCAGTTACAATTCCAGCAGTAGATGCAATTGAAATAGTTGTAGAAGTAAATCCAGTAATTACCGCATAACCATAAGTTGCCCCAGCACCAATTGTAACTACATTACCTGTTGAAATACCAGATGTTGTAAATGTAACAACACCAATACTTCCTGTAATAGTTTTAGTATCAAGATTGACGGCAATAGTTCCGTCAGAATAGACTAAATCTTTATTGCCCCAAAGTGCCATTCGGTTTACCTGTAAATTCTTGTATAAAAATATTTATAAAAAAAGGAGACGGTAGTTTGTCTCCTTTTTATTTTTTAGTTACTTGAAAATCTCAAGGAGTGGGATCTTTTGCTCCTCTTTTTTTCAATTGTTCTTTTATTTGAATAAGTACGAAAGAAATAAGACCATTTGATTTTACTTTAGGCCAAGCACCGAGTAATTCAGAAATAATTAAAAAAATGGTGGCTAGTGCAGCTTCGTTTGCTAAAACCCAAGCCCAAATAAGACCTAGTTCCATAATAACCTCCTTATGAAAGAGTATCCTGTTTTATTTAGGATATTAGTCTCTTACAAATCTATGTTATTTGGTTAATCAATCAAGACGACCATAAGATCCAATAGCATAAGTTATTGCTGCTTGTTTCTTAGTCAATCCATATTTACCAGTTCTTCTATTTGCAGAAGATACTCTTTCTCTTTCTTCTTTTTCTCTAACTTTTTTTGCTTCTGGTGT
>Ga0208162_1000757_pt1 | contig 17728 bp, 10 predicted proteins | sample CB_VirMetaG_4_FD_184539 | JGI IMG/M metagenome (GOLD analysis project Ga0208162, IMG submission 184539) | Freshwater to marine saline gradient viral communities from Chesapeake Bay - CB_1508_1M Viral MetaG (SPAdes) (version 4) | ecosystem: Environmental > Aquatic > Marine > Coastal | place: USA... | reverse complement strand
ACAGGACAAGCAAGTAATCTTTCGGGCAGTATGACTGTTGTAGCAGGCACTGGCGCAGTAAATACAAATGGTAATTTATCTAGTCAAAATGGATTTAGCAATCCTACATTTGCTACAACATATACAATAAAAGCACCTGATGAAGCAAACACAGTTATTAATACTTTTACTAGTTCAGTTCCTGATCTATCTTCTAGTGATTTAGCTAATGTTAAATTTCTTATAGCTGATAAAATTAGTCAGTATACAGATGTTTCTAATAATCGCAATTTAGATTTTACTTTATCAGGAGCTTCAATTGTACAGTCGAGTCCATATGTAATTACAAATGGTCGAGCTGGTGTAACTCGTGGTTTGTTTGTTGTAGAATCAGATAATCAAGGAGCAGGAGTAAATGAAGCTGGTAATATTGCATTTAGTGCATTTACAAGATCTACTACAGGTGTAGATGGTGGGAGTGTTACTGGTACAGTATCATTAGGTAGTAGCAGTGATGACTTTTATATTGCATCAACTCCGTTTACTGCTTCAAATAGTTTGTCAACAGCAAGCACTAATAATAGTATGTCATCAGATATTGCTATTGCAATTAACAATGTGTTAAGTCAATGGACAGTAGCAAGTGCAACAAACTCTAATAATGTTACTTTAACAGATACAACATCTAGAAATATTACTCAATTCTTTTCTATTGCAGGAAATAGAAGTGATACAGGTACAATTACAGTAGCAACGCCTACTAGAACAACTAATGGTATTGATTTTACTACTGCAGGTTCTATTGTATCTACTATTACACCTACTACAGGGTCAATAGTTACTTTAACTACGCCTATTGATAATAAAACTCAAAATCAATGTGCTACATTATTAGCTGCAGAACTTGATGCTAGAAATGAATTTATTGCTACAGTAGTTAATAATAATACTGTTGAAGTTGAAACTACTCAATTTGGAAATGCATCTCCTGATTTACAAGTTGTATTTAATTCGGGTACAATTTTAAGTGGTGATGATGCGGTCGAACCAACTCATACTTTTACAGAAGAACTATTAACAACAAGAGATATTGAAAGACCTTGGCCTACTACGTTTATTAACGAAGATTTTAATTTTCTAGTAGGTGTAACTAATGGTCAGTTTTTTGCATTTGATTTAGGTTCAGAAGCAGGAGCAATTGCAGCTGTAAACATAAGTAACATTACTCAAGCAAATCCAGGCGTAGTAACTACAGCAAGTCCTCATAACCTTACTACAGGACAAGAAGTTAGTCTTTCAGGTGTAGAAGGAATGACTCAAGTTAATGGTATTGTATACTATGCTAAAGTATTAACATCAACTACATTTACGCTTTGTACTGATGTTGCAATGTCATACTCAGTAGACACTAGCTCTTTCTCTGCATATACAACAGGTGGACAATCACTTGGCTCTGCAGGAAAAATATTGTCTTATATTGAACGTAAAAACATTCATGTTAGTCCTACAAAAGATACTGAAAACTATGTAAGTTTTTATATGGACACTGAAGGTGAGTCAAATGCATTTGATGTTAGGCTTCAAATGACTAATGCAGCAGGTCAACAATCTGATTTAACTAGCACATCTACATCAGCAACTACATATAATTTTACTTATGGTGGTGATACTGCAAACTATGATGTAGATACTAGGCTAAATGGTCGTATTGCTAATTATCGAGTTGAAGATAATAGTAGAGAAAATTGGGCTATTGCAGCAATTGGATTTGAATTTGATAAAGGAGGAACTAGATAATGCCTTTAATTCAACCAAAGGTTTCTCAAGATGCACAATTAGATTCTTGGTCTTTTAAAACTACAAATGAGGTAAATAAGCTGGAGGAGCGTTTAGATGCGCTCCTTCAAGCTATGGAAGGTCTTGCTAATAGTTCAACTACAGACCAATTAAGAGACGCAATAAAGGACGCATTAAATTAATGAGGATACTAGATAATGATGAGCTTGCTTTACAATGGGGTAAAATAGAACCTAAAGTAAAAGTAGCTTTAGATAGAGGACAAGGTGAAAGCACAACCTATGATTTGTTTTTAGAATGTTTAAATAACGTATCACAATGTTGGGTGCATGAAGATGCAGTAGCAATCACTAGAATAATTACGTTTAATCAGTATAAGCAATTACAAATTGTAACTGCAACATCTAACGATTGGTTTAAAGATGGATATGACTGTTTAAAAGTATTTGAACAATTTGCAAAAGATATTGGCTGTCGTAATATTTCTCTTTGGGGACGCCCAGGATGGAAACGTATATTAAAAGATTATGAAGAGCCATATACAATCCTAATTAAGGAGTTATAAATGATCGATCAATTTGAAGACCTTATGGGAATTGTTATTGAGACTGGACATGCCCCTCTTGATAAAAAACTCAATTCACATATTTGTTATGGGGGCGGTGGAGGTGGTAGAACTACTACTTCTGAAAGTGGTGTACCTAAAGAATTTAGACCTTATGTTACAGAAGGGCTTAAAGATGCTGAAGCAGCAAGAAAATCAGGTGATCTTAGTTATGTAGCAGACATGACACAAGAACAAAAAGATTCGCTTGATATGCAAAAAGGTTTAGCTACAGGTCAATTACAAACTATTGCAGATGAAAGCTCAAAAGCTAGAGATATTTTAGGCGAAGCTTCTCGTGGCGAAGGTATTTTTGGAACAGGAGCATACGATACAGTAGCTCAAGATATGTCTACTCGTCTTCAAGGATTAGGCAATCAAGCTCGTGGTCAAGCACAGACTGCATCTGCATTAAAAGGTGGATTAGGTTCTGCTCGTCAACAAGCTATGCAAGAAAAAGTAGTTACAGATACTATGTTTGATGCGGTAGGTAAAGAAGTTGATGCACAACGTCAAGGAAGATTAGGCGCAGCTAAAGACGTAATTGGTACAGGCACAGATGAAGCAACGCAAGCAGGGCTTGGCGCAGCAGCACTCGAAAGAGTAGGTGCAACAAAACAAGCGCAAGACCAGCGAGAAGGCGATGCTACATATCAAGGCTTACAACGTTTCTTTGGAATGCTAGGTTCACCTGCTGTTGGACAATCAACTACAACAACGCAGGGTGGAGGTAAGTAATGGGTTATTTAGATATCTTTGAAGATCCGTTAGCTCCAATGGCTGCTACTGCAAATGACAAAGATGGCTTACCCCAAATGCAAAGAAATGCACCTGCAGTTGCACCTTCTAATGATCCAACACTTAAAGAACAAGCTTTAGACATGGCAAAAAATAAAGCAATGGGTGCGGCTGAACAAAAAGGAAATGAATTTTTTAGTGAAAAAGTTATGCCTAAAGCTAAAGATTTCTTTTCTATGTTTTCACCAGATAAAGCTGCAGCCGCTAGCAATGCAGGAACTACTATAGGTAGTACTGGTATGGGTAGCCCTGCTGTTTTAGGCGCAGAAATAGGAACAGGAGCAGCAGCAGGCGGTGCAGGCGCAGGGGCAGCTATGGCAGCAGCAGCTCCGTATGTAGCCGCTGGTTTAGTTGCAGATGAAATTCTTGGCCTCGGTCTTAGAGAAAAATTTTTAGGATTTAATCAAGGTGGAGAGGTAAAAGGGCCGTTGTATGTTTCTAAAGGAAAGAAAACGCCTGAAGGTAAAACTATTGCAGAACAAATTGAATACATTCGAATGAAAGAATATTTAGAAGGCTGGGATCAAGCTAGAGACGATTATTATTCTTCTCAAGGAATGGGAAATCTTTATAAAAAAGAAGGTGGAGAGGTAAAAGGGCCGTTGTATGCAGGCATGGGAATGCTTGCGTTAGCAAAGAAAGCTAAAGAAAAAGAGATGATGCCTGGAATGCTAGGTGTAGCTCAACAATTTCTGTCTGAAGGTGATTTGGTAGGGCCACTGGCTCTTCGAAAAATTAAATATAAACAAGATGGTGGTAAAATAGAAATAGAAGCTACTATGGGAGATTAATATGCATATTAAAAGCTTTAGACAAAAAGATCGCTACGGTAATGAAACTGCTGTAGAATTCTTTGATGTTCCTGAGATGCAAATCCCAGAGTACGATCATCCTGGAGAGCCTAAAGGTTCTGATACAGTTCCAGCTTGGCTAACTCCTGGAGAATTTGTAGTTAATGCAGAAGCAGTTCGTATGTTTGAACCACAAATAGAAGCTATGAATGAAGTTGGTCGTGATATGCAATCTGAGCAGGGCGGCACAATACCTGAAGGTGGAACTGTTCCTATCCCTAATGATCCTGTATATGCTGGTGAAGGTAATTTTATTTCTAATCTTTTTAAACCGCAAGCCCCTCCTGGAATGGAATTAAGAAAAATGAAAGATGGCGATTGGGGTATGTGGGCAGGTAATATTTATAGAGGTAAATATAAAGAGCCTAAAAAGAAAAAGAAAGAAAATACTTTTTCTAAGTTTATTGGCATGAATGAAGGTGGTGAAGTTCCTGTATATGCAAGCGAAGGTCTTACTGGTTTTCTTAATAAATATATTCTTGGCCCAAATGCTCAAATTGAAACCGAAGATGATGAGGATAAGAAAACATCAAATGTACCACCAATTGCGTTAAATATTCCTACAAATACAGATGATACGCTTACTTCTTTTCTTAAAGCAGAAGAAGGTTTGCGTAATGAAGCGTATTTAGATTCAGCAGGTGTTCCGACTATTGGGTATGGCAGTACATATGGCGTTAAAATGGGAGATAAGTTAAGCGATGCAGAAGCTAATCAAAAACTTATTAAAGATATGGCAGTTGTTGATAACGACTATTCAAAACTTGTGGATGTGGAGCTTAACCCTAATCAGCAAGCCGCAGTTAAATCACTTTTATTTAATATTGGTGGACCGCAATTTGCAAACAGTAAAGCTAGGGCTGCACTCAATGCTGGAGACTTTGAAACATTTCAAAAAGAAGCTGCTGAATTTAGAATGGCTGATGGAGAAGTGCTTCCTGGGCTTGAAGCAAGGCGTGCAAGAGAAGCTTTGTTATTTAATAAACCGTTTGAAGGCGACTTTACAATGGACGAAAGTGCGCCAATGCCTCCGAAAGAAATGGAAGAGCCTCCAAAAGAAGATGAGCCATTTAGCATCTTTGGTTTTCAACCATTTGAAGACACTAGACCTGATAGCGTTAAAGCTAAAAATGCAGAGTTTAATCGTAAAATTGCTGAACTTAATGCAGAAGAAGTTGGAAATAGTTTTAAACAAATGGAAACCCAACGATTAATTAATCTTCAAAATGGTGAAGATGAGTTTAAAGGCATTAATAAAAATACTTATAATGGTCTTAAAGATGCTGTTGAATTTCAAAAAGGTGAAGTAAATGAAAATACTGAAATAGCATTAGATAAAGGTAAAGTAGATCCTGAATTAGCAACAGCTGCTTTAGAAGCAACTAAAGCTGAAACTTCAGAGTTAGGTGTTCCTAAACCAGAAGAAATTGCTGTAGCAAATACTCCTGAATATCAAGATCATGTTCGTAGAGCAGCGGCTGCTGGAGTACCTCCTAAAAGTCCTTCAGAGTTTATTGAGTATCATACTCCAACTAATGAAGCTGGTCAAAGCCCTGCAGATAGATTTGCTTTATCAAAAAATAGCGATGAAGTTTCAGCTAACGAAAAAGCAGTTGCAGAAGCAGTTACTACTGCTCAAGCCGAAACTGAATCTAATAAAAATCAAAAAGAAGAAAGTGATACTAGTGCTGCAGAAGATGTTATTAAACAACTTGGCCCTGTAGACAAAATGACTCCTGAAGGAGAAAAGAGTATTACTGATTTGCTTAAAAGCCTTGATGATGGTAACGCAGACGACGATACTAAAAATAAGTTTGAAGAAATAATGGGTACTGCAGGTGAATGGTTTAAAGGCGCATTTGCAGATATGTTTAGTGGCCCTGAACTTGCTCGTATGGCTATTACTTATGCTGGTTCTCGTTTAATGGGTTATGATCATGGCGGTTCTTTACAATACTCTATGAAAAATTATATTGAAAGAGTAGATGCACAGGTAACTGCTCGTCAAGCCTTTATTACTGATGAAGATAACCTTGATCTTTATACTAAAGAATCTTTAAATGCTTATCGTAAGTCTGGCAACATTGAAGATCTTGTAGAGAAAAACGCTGGAGCAGCACCTACTATGGTTGAAACTTCAGGACAAGCTTATCTTGCAGGTTACGGACGAGTTGAAAAGTTTAAAGATGCAAATGGAATTGAATATGTAAATCTTCAAGGAAAAAATATTCCAATTAATCAGGTTGCTAGTATACTTGAACCTTGGAATGAATCTGTTCATGGACGTGAAGCTGTTCAAAAAGGATTTAGAGAATCAATGGAAAGTGCAGCTAGCGAATTAAATGCTGCAGCTGGACTTTATGAAGGCGAAGATAAAGATACTCGTATTAAATTTGATTACGTAAATTTAGCAAGACAGGCTGAACAAAGATATAGTGAATTGTTAAAGCAAAATGGTGTTTCATTAAGAGATGCACCTGAATTGCAAATACAAATATCTGAAGCAATGAAAAGATTTGTTTCAGACACTATTGAGTTTAATAAAGATAAAAAGAATAGAATAAAACCTCGTAGTATGCGAGCTTATATCAATGATGAGATTAGGCAAACTCTAACTGGTATTCCTAATCAATTCTTTACTGGCGCATCACCTTCTGTTACTAATGTTTTAGATGACAGAATTGCAAGTGAAGTAGTAGATGAAAATGGTAAAAAGCTTAGTCCTAAAGATCCTGGATATGCAGAAGAATATAAAAATCTTTGGTATGCATCTTATGCAGCTTTTAGATTGCAAAATGAGTACCCTGAGATTTCAAAACATAATCTTTCACATTGGGAAAATTTAGCAGCTAAAAGTAAAGATAAAAAACAACAGCATACTCCATTTACTAAATGGATGACTAGCACTCCAGCTTCAGAGGTAGCTGCAATTATTGAAGCAGCAAATCTTGATGGTAATTTAGATTTGATTATGCAAAATATGTAAAATTATACCCTAAGAGATAAATACACCCTTATAGGGGAGTATCCTCTTAGGGTTTTTTTATTTTTCAGGAGGTTAATATGGCAGAAGATTTGTTAGACAGCGATGGTAAACGTCGCCGTTGGATAGATGCTGATACTCTTAAAGGAGATGACGGTAAAGATCTTCGAATTGATGGATTTAATGCTCCTGAAACGAGTAAAATAATTCGAAGAGATGGAGAACTCCGCTCAATACAAGGACAACTTGGTGGAAAAGAAACTACTGAAGCTGCTGCTAGAATTGCAAAGGAAGGCGGCTTTAATAAAATAGTTGATCTTGGTCGAGAAGATTCTTTTGGTCGTAAAAGAGTTGATTTGCAAAACGCAGCTGGTGAAAGCTTTGCAGATGCAATGTATGAGGCAGGGGCTGTAGATGAAAATCTTTTTACAGATCAAAGCGGATTAGATGCTGCTGCAAAAGGTCGATTAGACGAGCAATTATTTGGTAAACGCAGATATAATGATATTATAACAGAGGAATTAGGTGCAATTAAAGAAGTACCTGTTTTGTTTAAAGAATCTGCAAATAATGAAAAAGAATATTTAGATTCAGTTATGGAAGTAGTAGCTGCACAAAACGGTTATGACTTAACTGATGAAGGAGATTATAAAGCAGCTTATGATGCTGCATTAGATGGCAACTTTGATACCCGTAGTCTTCCTTTTAATGCCATTGATTTTTCTCAAGGCGACAGAAATATGATGGGTGTTGCTAAAAATCAATTTGGTACAGCTTGGAATACAGGCTGGAAAGGAATGTCTACTGCGCTTGCAGGATTTGCAGAGCTTGCTGGTGTTGGTCTCGGTAGCGAAACATTAGCTAATTGGGGTGCAGATAAAGTTGAAGAAGCAAGAGAAGATTTATCTAATGCGCCTATACTTAGAAACTTAGACTTTAGAGATGTAGATGGAATTTGGGATGGTTGGCAGTATTTAACTAATAATATGGCAATGTCAGCCCCATACCTAATTACTTTATCAGCAGGTCATTTACTTTCACCTGTAACTTTTGGTGCTAGTATACCGTTAGCTTATAGTTCAATGATGGGTGTTCATGCAGGAAATGTGTGGAATGATATTGAAGGACCAAAAGGTCGCGCTGAAGCTGGTGGCGCAATAATTGCTGGCACTGCAATGGCAGTTATGGATCGTCTTGGTATGTCAGGTATTTTACCAGCATCTAAAATTTTAACTAAGTCAGGACGATTAGAAGTAGCTAAAGCACTTAAAAAACAAAACCCAGGAATGACTACTCAACAAGCACTTGCTACTGTACGCAAAGAATCCAAATCAGTAATTAAAGGTGCTATTCAAGGCATGGGTAACTTTGCCTCTGACCACATTAATAGCGGCAAGGTAGTTAAAGAAGTACTTAAAGGTGCTGGTCGTGGTGGTCTTATGGAAGGCATGACTGAAGCCGCCCAAGAAGGCACTGGATATCTTGCTTCTAAAAATATGTCTGAAGGTGGGCTTGACCAGAACTTTAATCCAAATGAATTTACTAATTTATTAGCGTCTGCAGCAGTTGCAGGTGCATCACTTGGTGCAAGCTTTGGTGCAGCAGGATCTACTATCGAAGCTGGTGATCGTTATGCAATGAGCAAAGGCTTGATGCTAGGCCGTATTGATAAACTAAATCCTTATGATAGATTTTCACAAGAAATTGGAAGGCAAGGTTCTACTGATGATATTAGAGTTGAGCTTAATCAAAAGACTAAAAATAAAAAAGGCGGTCAATTAGGCGCAGACTATGCAACTAAAGGCAAGAAGCAAAGAGGTACTTTCTTAGATAAAATTAAAAATCCAACTAAGTATTTACCTGAACTGTATCGTGCTGCAGCTACTACCGCATTTAGACCTGAATTATTAAGGCGTTCAGCTGCTGCAAGAAAACTATATGCATTGGTTGGTCAACCACTTGGTCGTCTTTATTCGGGAAGAGATGTAGGCGCACAAGAGGCTAAGCATAGAGCAGATTTACTTAATCAATTAAATGCTCAACGTATATTTGCACGTTTTGGAATGCCTGATAGAGTTTCCAGTTCTAACCGTATTTCAGATATGATTCGTAGATTTACAGATAAAAAGGGAGATAGAGACGCTTTAGCAGATGACCAAGAAGTAATGGAAAATTATGATGCTATTATGACTACGCTAAATGAAATGCAACAATTTATGCGTATGGATTATGAGCTACGTAATACAACTTATAAGAGTCAAGATGCAAGTCGTGGTGATCTTGCTTTTGAAAACTTTATGGGTGCTAAAGGTTGGGATTGGAAAAAAGTAAGAGATAATCGTGAAGCTTGGTATGCTTGGATGCGAGGCATTAAAGATAGTAATGGTCAACAAGCTTATACTGAAGCCCAGATTGATGATATGTATAATAAAATATCTAACAATGAGGATGTCACTGATTTTTCTATTGTAGAAGGTGTTGCATACGTTCCTGGGTCACTTAAAGATAATGCAACTCAAAGGCTTTCAGATATTGAAGGTTATGATCAATTTGCTAATACCGATATCTTACAAAATCTAATTAATAGAGCAGATCAAACTGCTAAGTATGCTGCATATACAGAATACTTTGGTGAAGGCGGTAAATATTTAGATCAGCTTTATATGGATATGAAAGAAGACGGGCTTACCGATGAAGAAATTGCAGAAGTAGCTTATCATACAAAGAATATTATTGATGCAGGAACAGGTAACTTTAATCCTATTAAAAACAGAAAGGTAGCCGCATTCCAAAGAGCTGCTGCTTTTTATGCATCAACAGTTGGTCTTCCGCTAGCTGTATTTAGTTCTATTCCTGAATTTATTATGATATTATATCAAGGCCGTGGTGGTGCTGATGTAAAACGTGGCATTCACTCAGCTACAGGAGAAATGGTACAAATCTTTAAGGGTATTGTTAATATGAAACAAAACCCTGCTCTTAAGAATGTTCCTAATTTACCTATTTATAGGCAATCAGTTCAAAACTTAATTAGTGCTGGATTGTTTCCTGATGATGCAACCGTAGCTACTCGTTATGGATTAGGCGAGACTGATATTAGTAAAGCATGGTGGCAAAAACAATTCTTTAAATATACAGGTATTGCAGGCATTACTCAGTTACAACGTGCTATTGCAGCTTCTGCTGTTTCTGGTTTTGTATCTGATAGAATTAAACTTTTATTAGCTAACGAAACAGATATGACTGCTAAAACTACTTTTGGAAAGTGGAATGCAGCAGAACAAGGAAGTAAAGTTCTTAACGTTAAAGCAAAGCGTCAACCTTATAATCAAGATCAATTAGAAGTTTACCGTCAACTAGCTAACTTAGGTATGGATGTAGATGAGTATATTCGTATTCAAAAGAAATATTTAGATCCTGCTAAAAATTCAGAAGGAAAAACTTTATTTGATAGATTGATTGATATGGGTGATCCTGAAGCTCAACGTGATATGGAATTTATTAATGAACAATTAGAAACTGTAACATGGTATTTTGTTAACGATAGAGTACAAAACCCACAGGCATATAATCGTCCATTGTTTTTTCAAGATCCACACTTTCAATTATTTGTTCAGTTTAATGGTTTTATTTCTACCTTTACAGCTAATATTGTTCCAAAACTTTGGAATGATTATTTAAAGAACGGTAGTCCTCGTATGCAATATAATACTTTTGCTTTGATTTGTCTTATGACTGCAACTGCAGGTGCATCTCAATGGCTTAAAGATTATCTTAAGTTTGGTGGGTCTACCCCATACTTATCTAACGAACAATTAGTGCAACGTGCTTTAATGAATTCAGGCGTACTTGGTTCAGGCGAGCGTATTGTTAACGCAGTGTTTCCAATGTATCAAGATAGAGATGAAGGCATTGCAGGTCGTATATTTGGTGAAACAATTGGTGGTGCGCCTACAGCTAGACTTGGCTTTACTGGTGCGAAGCTGTTAAAAGAAATAGGGCAAGGTGATTATGAAGGGTCTTTAAGGGCTGGAACAAAGCTTCTTCCAGGCATTGCACCTGTAACACCTGTTCGAAACGCAATAACAGATATATTACAATTTAATCGACCAAGCAGTTGGCCTTTTAATCAAGGAGAATAATTATGGCCCCAAGAGTAAGTAGACACGCTGGCGTTAACTTTAGATTTAAACAACGTCAACGTGAACAAGAACGTATGGGTGTTAATCAAAGCCCTACAGATGATGATAGAGCGCGATTAGCCGCTGCTATGGCAGATAAATTAGAAGCTAAACGAGCAATTGAATCAGAAATGCCAGCACAACAATTGCAGGCAAGGATGGCACAACCTAGAGACGCTATCGATCCAGATACATTTCAAGGTACACCTCCCGATCAATTACAAACAGGACAGCTTAGGCCTGATGACCCTACTATTGATCCTTCAGCAGAACAAATTGCAGCTGCTACAGCAGCACCGATGTATCAATATAAACAACAAGGGCCAACTCTTGATCCAAATGTAGATCGAGTAAGTGAAGTTACACAATCTCAAAAAGAAGATTTATTTCAAGAAGATTTGTTTCAGCAAACTGCAGCGACAGGAGTTATTTCTGATGAAAACGCTCCTGCGTTTGCAGAAGCTGTAGAAGATTCTATGAGAGAAGATTATAGACATGATGATGGTATGATGAAATTTTCTTCAATACTAGAATCAGCCGCTAACTCATTTAATTTTACTGCAGGTAAAGCTAATTTATTTGGAACTAGAATTGATATAACAGAAGGCGATCAAGAATTGCTTGCTTCTGATCCTCAACGATTGTTATTTGAAAAAGGCGATGCAATTAATTTTATTCTTCGTAATGATAATAAACTTAATTTATCTGTAGATCCTAAAAATCCTAATTCAAATATTAAAAGAGAAGCAGGGCGTGCAGCAGCAATGGCTGTTATTATGGCATTATCAAACAAAATGATGCTTCAAAATAAAGAAATAGATGAAGCTAACAATGAAAAACAACATGCTAGTGCATTAAATAGAGGTGTACTTGGCCCTGAAGTTGGTAGAATGTTTGAACGGATGCTGTATCCTACTCAAATGGATAAGCCTGAAGATGTATTTAAAGGTGTAACAGAAGGCTATGGGTATCAGTCTAGACTTACTCCTGAAGAACATAGTCTAATTGGGCAAGTGCTATTACAAGGTTTTGCTGATTCTAAAATATTTGATTTTATAGAAGCAGTAGAAGTTACAGATGCCGACAATAAAAAGACAATTAGCTTTAAAACTACTCGTGCTGGTGATAGAAAAATGTCATCAATGCGAAAAGGAATTAGGAGAGCTTTAGGTCTTGCTCAATTAAAAGATAAACCTGTTTCGTTATTGCCTACCGATCAAGGTAGAATGAGAGGTGAAGGAGCTACTTTCCAAAAACAAGTTACAGCATCTCCTGAACGCAATGTTGTTACTCCTGAAGTACAAGCAGCAATTGATGCATTAAGCTCAGTACAACATACCGTTGCAGGTCATGCTACTACTTTATATGCTGGCGTACTAATGGGTGGGCTTAAAAATCGTAATAGCGTATTTGCTAAAATGGCTAAGCAAGACGAAAAATATCTTGTTAATAAAAGGCAATCTTTGCTAAATGATTATTTATATAAACATATAAAACAAAACCTTCAGCCTGAAGAAGTTGGTGGTGATCGTAATAAATTTTTACAGCAAGGTATGTCTGAAAAAGAATCAATTCGTGCTGCATTTGAAGAAGTTGCTAATGCTCAGGCTATACAAATCCAGAGAAATCATCTTGCAGAAAGAAGTGAAACGCTTTCAGATGGAATAAATCGTGCTAATGTACCTTTTTATTATGCATATACAGTAATTAATAATTCATCTCGAATGATGATTGCTAATGATGAACTTAATTATCAATCAGATAAGCTAGCTCGTTTTTTAGTATCAGGTGGTATGCCAGCCTTATTTACCGTTTCTTCAGGATCAGCTATTGATACTGCAATTAAAGAAGCAACAAATGGAACAACTTTAAAAGGTGAATCTGGTTTCTTTAGAGTTATTGCAAGGTCTCTTGTTCTTAATGCAGATAAGCTTTCTGTACCCGATCAACTTAAAGCATTAAAAACAATGTTAGAAAAAGATGGTGGTGCATTTAGAAAACTTGCTGCTGAAGTATATAACTATAGAGAGCAAAATAAAAACTACACTGACTTAGCAAAAGAAGCGCAAGCGCAAGGACAAAAGCCACCTCAACCACAGCCATTTTTAGCAAGTGAAGGATTAGAAGCTTTCTTAAGCGATCATGCTGACAACGACACTTTTTATTTTGCGTTAGACGCATTGCATGAGCTTCATGCTTATACATTAGCAAAACAAACTGCATTACAACGTCAAAAAGATGGCGATAGTCGTCCAGTAAAATTTGCTACTAGAGTAAAAGCAGAAGTAGATGGCAATTCTAACGGTGCTGTTATTCAAGCATCTCAAATGGGTGTTGAAAATATTCTTAAAAGGGGAGGAGTTCTTTATTTAAATGCAGATGAATTCGAAGGTGATATCCGTGAGGATGTATTTAGGATTCTAGCAGATCAAAATAAAGTAGAAAAGGAAGATTATTGGCAGGAAACTTATGCTGCAATTGGACAAAATCCAAGCATGATTAAGAAGCTAATGAAAAGCCCTATTATGACTTCTATTTACGGTAAAGATCCTGAGTTTCATCAAGATACTGCAAAAGTATTTATTGATGAGTATCCTGAATTGTTTGAAGGAATTATTGGTAATGGATTGCTTAGCTATGAAGAAACAATTAAAGCATTAGCTGGACATATTGAAAAAGGTTTAACATTAGGATTAGGCGGTGCGTTAGAACATTCAAAAATTGTTAAACGAGCAGGTCGTATTTTTACTTTTGCAGACTCAATGTTTAATGTTCGTGGTGCAAATGGCTATTTAGTTATGGCAGGAGGAATAGAATATTTACCTGTTGATCCGCGATCTGCGTTTCCTCAAGGCGGTCAAGAGTTTGCAGCAGGGCAAGACAATACTGCAAGATTTAGATTTGGGGAAGGATTACGATCTGAACCTGGATTTAGAGGCAGAAGTGTTGCAAACATTCAAGTAACACGAGCAGTGTCGTCTCCATCTGCAGCGGCTCGTAGCCGTAATGTAGGGGAGGGAGAAAGAAGTAAGCCTGATATTGGAAGTAAACTTCGTAACCAAGCAGCTGTTAATTTAACTCAAAACATTGATGCAACAATTGCACAACGAACTGTTCAACGAGTAATTAATAATAATACAGCACCAACGGTTATGCAAGTTTATGATGCATTTATGGGTGATGCTAATTCTTTTGATACGCTTGCTAAGACTGCAAACGATGTATTTAATGAAGTAAATGCTGAGTTTAATATGTTAGAAGCTGAATATGAAGCATTTAAAGAAATGTTAAAAGAAATTCGTTCAACCATTGAATCAGCAAAGGTGTCGGGAGAAACTTTCGATATCGGAACTCAAGGCAAATATAAAGCCTTTGGTGACTTCTTTAGCGTCACAGGTATGGATAGTCCTCGTATGAAAGCAATTATGAGGAGGGATATGCCTGATGGTGTTGATGGAGGTAATTCTAAAGAGCAAGCACAACATGATGCTAAACAAAAAGCATTTAATGCAGTAAGAGAATTACGTGCAGAAGCTATACGCTATGGTTATTTTCCTCAAAAAGAAAATGTAGCATTAACAGCAGACCAATTTAGTAAATTGTTTGAGCAAACAGTTAGTCTATTAAATGTTGAAAATGATTTTAAACGTATGATATCTGAAGTAAATTCAAAGCGAGCAGCTATTCAACAGCAGCTTGAAAAAGATAGAGCTTCAGCTAGAGGAGATCGTAAGTCTCAATATAGTTAAAAAATAAACCCCACAGGGAATCCTAATAGGAAACCTTGTGGGGTTTTTTATTTTAAAACTTAAGACCAGCTGCTTTAGCTGCTTTAAGAGCCATGCTTTTCATTTTATCTGCTTTATGTCGAGCTTCTTTTTCAGACATACCTTTAGAAATATAACCAGCCATGTTTTCAGCGTGTACTTTATCAAGCATTACACGATTAAAACTATCTGAGCCAATAATATCGTCGGGTATACCCAACTCTTTATAGTCGTAGTCATTAATATCATGGCCTTTTTGAGATAGCCAGTTTTTGTTTTCTGCCATAGTAACCTCCTAACAGAAGAAGTAATTTGAATTTATAATCTCTTTAACATCAAGATTACCAATTGTAGGTTGTCTTCCATTAAAGCCTTTTCCAAAAGAAATTGCATCATAGAAGTTTTCTTTATCATACATTTTAATAAACGTATCACGAGTTTTTGCCATTAACAATTCAATATTAGTAGCGTATGTACTAAATGAATCATGCACAGCACCGAAATCGTTATTCCAATCAGCAATTACTAATGCCATATGAGAAGCATCCATGCTATGCACAAAGTTAGGGCTAATACCACACATAAATCCACGCCTATCAGGGATATCTGTTTTCTCTCTAATAACGTGTTTAAAGCGGATTTCACCTTTAGGCGTATTAAAGCCATAACAATCTACTTTTGCAGGGCGAGTACGGTAACACTCATATACTACAGGAAAACCTGATGGCGTTGTCCATTCGATAGCGTGTCCTCTATCTGTACCATATATACCAAGCCAATTATTTATTTCTTGGTCAGCAAGTTTTTGCAAGTACTTCATAGTAGTTAATGGGCCAGGACAAACTTCTTCAATGGCTTTAATTATTTGACCGCTAAGATCAATACAATCATATTCACTAATATTATAATCATCAGTATACCCGTATTGATAACAGTCAGAGTACATTGACTCAGCCATTTTCTTTTGTCCACAGCTATAAGCACGAGTCATAGCAGCACGCTTAGCAATTCCTTTTCGAATATGCTTCATTGGTATCTGTCTTTCTTCAAACCAATCAGGCATACGCTCAGTAAGGCGTTTAGCAATTTGTACATAGAAATCATTTTGAATATCTACAGGTACAAGTCCAACTAATTCACCTGTCTTTTCGTCTTTAGACATTGCACCTAAATGTTGCCAACCATTATTAGCACCATCAATAGGCACAGGTAAATGCGTGTAGAAATCACCTTCTGCAGTAGAATATTTATACCACTCAATGCAACATGCTAAGAAAGATATCTCTTTTTCTGCCTCTGCAAAGAAGAAACCCATTTCTCCAGCTTCAACAATCGTATCAATGTTTTGCTGAGTCCACATAGCCCTGTCTTCGAGAGTCATTTTATCTACTGAAATAGTATCTAGTCCTTCGTTTTCTAACACAGAACGATAATCTGCTGTAACCCAATTAGGAATTTCATCTATGGTATATGACTCATTATAGCAACAAGCGGTATGTACAGCTAACCAGAAGCTAGCTTGCTCATTAAATAATCTTCCTTCAGCAAACAATAGTTGTCCTCGTGCCATGTCTGAACCTTGGAAGTTAAAGAATGGTTCGCTATAATAAAGCCGACCTCGGTAATCTGCATCAATATAAAAGTAAAATTCTTTATGCAGCCACTTTGCTGCGGTAGCCATTATTTCTTTTACTTCACGATTCTTTGAAGCTTGGCGTTGATAAAGCTTTTCATTTTCTTTGGCATTATCACCTTTAAATATTTCATTACCAATAAAGTTATCCCAGTTTTCCATAATAGCTTTATGTATATCTTCATTTACTTTAAACCTAGTAGATTGAAGTTTATCAATTGCTTTTACAAACGGTTTATCTTTATATTTTAAGAATAAATATTCTTTAGAACGATCCCAAGTTTTAATTACACTTCTACCGTTAGGTTGAATTAAACTAGTAATAGGTGGAATTGCATTTTCAGAAATACAAATAGATTTTCCAGCTGGCACTTCCATTTCACCCCATTTAGAGGTAGCATGAATAGTAACTGGCTTGCGGCTTTTTAAGTGGCCTACACTAATTGTAAGATAATCACACATAACAAAGCCTTCGATAACTAAGTCGCCGACTCTAATGTGATCTCGAAAGTTTACATTGCTGCTATCCCAATTTTCAATAATATATTTACCGATTGCCATAGAAGCTTGTGTAATAGGTGTTTCGCCTTCAACTTTACTACGTTTAAAACAGCGTTGAATATATTTGCGAGCATAAATAATCATGTCTTCAATTAAGAAGTCAAGCATATCTACACCATCAGTATCAATCATACGCATAAGTTGAAGATTGCGTCTAGGTTTAACGCCAATGTCTTCGCTACGAATTCTCTCCAAAAGATAAGTCTTTATGTCCTGCATCTTTTCTCTTTCTAATATCTACGCCCCAAGTAGGAGCTGGTGGGTTGTTAAGTGTGTGAGTGTCACACGTTAACGGATCATAGTTTGGTTTAATTCCGACTAAAATCTCATACTTTTCGACAGGGAAAATCTTTTCTACTTCAGGCAGATCTTCCCTATCACATTGAACCCATGCAATATGGTCAGGGTCTTCTTCTATTGTTTGGAAATGGACTTGCATAACCTAATCATCTCCTTGTCCTTGAGGATTTTATAGCCTTCCATATATCGTGGATCTGCTTCAGTAATGACAACTTCGCTGATCCCAGATTGCAAGATAAGTTTAGTACACTCCATACAAGGCGCGAGCGTAGTG
>Ga0208162_1000756_pt1 | contig 17733 bp, 13 predicted proteins | sample CB_VirMetaG_4_FD_184539 | JGI IMG/M metagenome (GOLD analysis project Ga0208162, IMG submission 184539) | Freshwater to marine saline gradient viral communities from Chesapeake Bay - CB_1508_1M Viral MetaG (SPAdes) (version 4) | ecosystem: Environmental > Aquatic > Marine > Coastal | place: USA... | reverse complement strand
CAAATATAATAATATGCTTTTTTACCATACATAAATAAGCATCTTACCCAAAAAATAAAATATAATAAGTAAAATGGTATTACTAATAAATTTATAGCTTGTTTAAGATGTATTTTTTCATGGCGAATAGTACGGTCTGATGCATCCTTCTTTACAAAACAAAAAGGAAACAGCATAATCCCACTAATGCCGAATAGCTTTACTAAGTCTGTTCTAACTACCAAAAGTCCAACCCATAAATGTGTGAGCACCGTTTACTCCACTCCATGTGTTTTCGTCGTACTGCACTTCTGCTGCAACCCATCCGTCAGGGAATACTACATCTCCGTTCTCATCTAAAAGCTCTGCTTTTTTCCAAAGAACATCTAAAGAATAGTTTGAAGCTTGAACACCAGGCGTTAGAACATCACCATTCTCATCGTAAGTTGGTTGCTCTGTCCAAAGCTGTCCAAGTTTTACAATAGAGTGACTGTGTGTTGGGAATGTGTTACCGTCTTCTGTTGTAGAAGGTAGCGCATCAATTTTTGCCTGTGCTGTTGCTTCATCAGTAAATTCGTACTTTTTGAAAATGTACTTGTTATTCATGATTTAAAATTTATGTATTACTTGTTAATTGTTGTAATTCTGTATCTGTTAATGCTTCTGGGAAATAATATAAAGCTCTTATTTTTGCCTTTGTATCGTAAGCACTACCTGTTGGATATTTAAACTCCAAAACATTAAGCCCAGTAGGTGTTGCCCCCGCTGTATCTGTTGCTATTAAAGAGCCGTTTACAAACGATTTAAATTCGTTAGTTTTATAAGTAGCCGCTACTTTTACAACACTAGAGTTTGCGGTTATAGATTCATACGTTCCAGAATTTATTGAAGCGACTTGCCCTCCCCCAGAATTAACATAAACAGAGAGAGTTGAACCTCCGTTTATAAGATAAAGCCATACAGCCTCTGCCGATGTTCCGTTAGACAAAGAAACCATTTGTAAATCTTTTTCTGGTTCGTATTCTAAATACAAAGTCCCCTCACTATCATTAAACACACTAGCATCTCCTCCACCTTGACATACATCTGCTAACCTAGTTTCTGTTTGTCCGTTAGTAGGAATGTACGATGTAGCGTATGAGCCTTGTTCTAGTTGTGCGCCCCATATATAAGCATTAAATAATGTTGATGTGCCATCTATTCTGTATGATGGATAAATGAAGATAGTGCCATTAGAAGATAAGGTAACGGTTTCTGTAACTCTAACCCATTCGGTATCATTAACAGTAGTTTCAGTATTAATTGTACTATCACCTATTAATCTTGAAACCCAAACTCCGCTCTCACCCTCCTTTGCTTTTACATAAAAACTAAAAGTATATGTTCCAGCAGAAGAAGAAATATCCTTTCCTAACCTATTGTTGTTAGATGATAATTCAGTCAAATCAGCAGTTGTAGTTCCATCTGGAGCAATAGCTTGATTAGGAGTTACATTTACTCCGCTATTAAACCAATATGATTGACTAAAATCTTCACTATAAGTAACATTGTTAGTCCTCTGTGGTTCTAATAATAAAGCTGGTTCTGTACCGCTATAGTCTAGTCTTGGTGTGTCGTTTGATACCTTTTTAACAGATACATTATCTATTTCTCCATCAAAGTTGTTAAACGCATATAAGTAAATTACAGCGGAAGTAGGGTCGCTTATAAAAAACGAATGTGTTCCGTTTGAATCCAAAGAAACTTTTTCTGAATTACCTATGTAAAAATCAACATAACCTTGTGTCAATCCACTAATCTCAATACTACCAATATACTCTTCCGTTGTCTCAACTACATCAATTTGGCGTACTCTAGCGTTATTAGGTAAAGTTAATTTGCCATTTGATATTACAGGACTACCTAAACTAATTGTCCATCCATTAGACGGAAATGAAGAATTATCAGAAAAATCACCATTAGTTACTAATTCCGCACCTATACCTACATACTCTATCAATCCACTTGAATTAACTCTAGTTGCAGCAGAACCTCTTTCAAACTCAAAAGAACTTGATTGGTCTTCTGGCTTTATATTGTATATCTTCCCTTCTTTGTATTGAGAAGGTATCATTACTAAACTTGCTTTATCAAATAGTTTCTGTGCCATTAGAATAATTCATTTAATTTTGTTTGTACGTGTGTTGACTCATAGGTTGCTCCTAATAGTTCACCACGCCTATTGTAGTTTCTTAAAACCTGTGTTATATCTGACGATGTTAGTCTTTCTAACTCTGCATCGGATAGTGCTTCGTTGAAGTATAGTAGTTGTCTGCAATTTCCAGTGAAAAGACTATCAGTTCCAAACCTTGAAAAAGAAAGAGTTTTAAGCCCCGAAGGAGACTGACCGCCAGTGTCAGACCATACAAGCTCACCATTTATAAAAATAGAATGGTCATTTTCTTTGTATTTTACAGCTATCTTATTAAAACCTTCTGGTACAGAAAAACTTCTAACCATTGAAAATGTTGCATCTCTTCTAACCCACCCAGTTAATTGATTTGCAGTAGTATCAACCTTTATAACTACTCCGTTGTCAGCAGTTCCATCGTTTACACCTATGTGCCCATTAGTAGTTACATCTTCTCTGGAAAACTCCGCAAACAAAACTCCTTCAGCATCATTAAATATAGTACTATCTCCAGCGTTGTTACATACGTCTGCGCTACGTGTTACAGTTGTAGAAAGTGCGTCAATAGAAACTGGTATATAAGATGTAGGATAATTACCCATTTCAACTTGCATTCCCCAAAATTCTACTTCAGAACCAATAGGAGCTCCACCACCTCCATAAGCAGCAGTTTCATTTACAGGATAAAGTCTAGAAGTGTTATTTGTTAGCAAATACGATTGACTATTATCCCAAGTAACACTTATTCTAGCCCAATTATTAGGATATGCTTCTATTTTTGGATTTAAAGAATCTGAACCTTTTGTTAGCACAGTTAAATTATACAAATCAAAATTAACATAATAACTGCTTCTGGAAGATTGTAAAAGTTGAACAAATTGATGTTTGTTTGTTTTTACAAAAACACTGAATGTTTGACTTTGCGAAACATCGGCGGTTGCAGAACTTCTAGCAAAAACACCGCTAGTAGAAGTTGATGTTATTAATGTAGAAGAATTGTTTTTGTTATCTGGAGATGTTCCGTGGTTTTGAGTTATGGTAACATTATTGTAAACAATATTACCGCCAGTAGCAACCAAATTACTTCTCTCTGGCTCTAACAACAACGAAGGCTGTGCAGCATTACTAAAATCTAATCGTGGTATATCTGTGTCGTCTGTTATTTCTACTACGGATATGTTGTCTATTTGACCAGTTGTTGTGCCAACATTATAAAAGAATAATTGAGTCGTTTGAGTTGGTATTATTTCTTGATAATAAGTTCCGTTTTCAGTAATATTATTTCCACTAATACCACCAAACCAAATATTAAATCCACCTTGTGATAAATTTGATACAGTGTAATAAATTCTGTGTTTCTTATTTATATTTTGACCCAAATTAAATTGAGACAATCTAGAACCACTTGGAGAATTACTTGCTATTGCTTTTAAATTGCCTCCATCATCCGTTATACTCCATCCATCTCCAAACGTCCAGTTTTCTCCTACTTCTTTAACAGATACGTTGTCTATGTCAAAGTCGTAATTAGGATAACTACCATCTCTCTTAAAATAAATAGACGTATTTAACGCTTTAAAATAATGAGTATAAGTGTTTATACCTTCAGATATGTCTATACTATCATAATTAGCGCCGTTTGATGAAAATTGAATCCTACCAGCACTATACCTAACAACATCAAAGGTTAATTTATATATTTTTCCTGTAGTTAAACCAGCAGATTGACTTAATTGACTTAACGCATTAGTTCCATTGTCTACAAAAGAAGCCACACCACCTTGCGCATTCACTAATCCAGTTGTACTCCAACTAGTATCGCTATTAGAAAAATCACCATTAGCAATCTCTTCCGTTTCACTAACGTCTTCAAAGTCTCCATTCTGCACAAGCTCATCTGAAAGAACCTCTACATTCTTTATATACCCATCACTTCCTACACGAGTTGCAGAAGACGATCTTTCAAAATCAAAATCACCGTTTACTACTTTTACAACCCTATCTATTGATATTGTCCCTGTTCTTGGAGATGAAGCTTGATAAAACCTAAATGTTCTTGTTATAGAGGCTGAACTGATTACATCCCAATATGCTGTGTAGGTTCCATCTGTATATTCAGTTACATTGTCTTTAGGGTAAAACTCATTATAACCCCAAGCTCTTGTTGTACTACCTAATCCTTTTAATGTAAAAGTAACTTTTAATAAATCTCCAATTCCAAAATCATGGTCACTAATCCACGTAACATCAGTATAGACCCCTCCAGTATTAACATCTGTTGTGTTGGGAATTATATCTACTAAATCTGGAGTTTCATGTTGTATAGGTAATAAACTATGAACTGTACCAGAAAAGTCTGTTATGTCTGTACTCGCTCCTCCGCTTTGTGCAGAGGGTAACATAGCTAATCCTATTTTATCTTTTATTGTAGCCATCTATACTTCTACATTTAATGATTCTATAATACTTTCTGAGTTATCTAAATCCTCAAAGGTTGCTCCTGTAGCTCTCTGTTGAAGTGCATAACTATATAATGGTGTATTTGTTGTGTCTTTGATTGTTGTATCAGTGACTGTAACACCTCTTTGTTTTCTTTCATCTTCTATATATACACTAAGTGTAAGTGTACCATCGGTTAAAGAAGATATGTCGATGTTTGATATTGTAACCTGTGTTGCTGTGATTGTAGCACTACCAGAAACACTATTTGTTCCATCAGATATACTATAATATAATTTATCTGTTGCCTCTGTTCTTAAAACTGTAAACTCAGCTAAGCTGTCTACATAATCAGCTGTAAATGCAGCATCGTAATCTTTTGGGGCATACTTAGTAAGTAACCTTAACTCTGCATCATTTAAGGTTTCTGGATAAACTTTTATTTCTTTTGTTTTCAATCCCGCGGCAGTATAATCTACTCCTCCGTAATCAAAAGACAATTTTGTTAAACCTGTAATAGAGAAAGTTTGCGTATAATCGTTAATTTTATCTCCATTTATAAATATTGAACTGTTTCCTGACTTATATTTTAAAGCTATTCTATAATATTTATTAAATTCAAAATCTAAATTTTGCTCAACAAAAGAAGTTGTGTTTCCACCTCTTACTACTATAAAAAACTTTTTAGTATCCTCTCTGTAACCTATAGCTACAATATTGTGATTATTTAAACCGTTATTTATACTTACAAAATTATATATATTACTAGGGTGTTGATTGTCTCCTATACCAAGTATTTCCGCAAACAAAACCCCTTCATCGTCATTAAAATCTTGCGCAGCTCCGCAGTTGTTTGCTGTTTCTGCTGTTCTAGTCCTACCAAAAACTGTACTCGGACTTGATTGCGACGGAATATAACTTGTTGGGTAAGCAAGTTCCTCCCCTTGAATACCGTAGGCGTAATAACCTTGTCCTACTGTTTGTTGTTGAGAATTATCATCATTTGCAAGATAAATATGAAGGTAGCCGTTTAGATCAACGCTTTTATCTATAGTCCATGTAACAGAACACCTGTACCAACCATTACCATAATCTTCTATTGTAGCGTTTTCATTATTATTAGTACCGACAACACCATTTTGTATATCAAACCATGTTCTTTGGTCAGATGTAGCGCCAGCACCAGAATAAAAAGCAGGTCTTAGATAAACCCAAGGATTATTGTAGTATTTCAAAAATACACTTGCTGTAACAACTTGTGTTCCGACACCAGAAGAAAACGACATAGATTGTCTTGAATAAGAATCAGCGCTAGCAACATCTTTAACTACTAAAGAGGCTTGATTTAAACCAGAAGGGGCTTGTATTGCATTTCTTGTTATATTAACATGATTTGAGCTATGCCAGTCTGCTGGTTGTAAGCCCGCTGCATAATTAGTAGACTGAGGCTCTAAAAGTAAATGACCATCTGGGTTATTTAAGTAACAAATTCTAGGCGAGTCTACATTTATTTCTGTTATTGTAAGTGAAGAATAAACTGTTCTACCAGCGTTATTACCGTTTGCTCTGAAAGAAATCGTGTGGTTTGTTGTTGGGAAATTAACAACAGCTTCAACCCAGCCCTCACCTGGAGCCGCCATAGTAACTGCACCAGCTCCTCCTAATGATATGTAAACATTAGCGGGGTCACCTTCTGCATAAAACCTTACTAAATAAGTTTTACCTGATTCATATATAGGTGCATAATTAATACCCTGGTTACTACCAGAAGCTTCTATGACAAGTTTGCCATCAGTTATACTTCTTTCTATAGGTGTTCCATAAACACTCCATCCATCTAAAGTTGTAGCGTCCGCTGTGTCTGGTATCTCAGAAAGTAAAGGAGATACGGTTTGATTAGAAGTAAGTCCAGCTTGTTCTATAAACCCATCTTTATTTACAACAGTACCACCACTACCTCTTGAAAACGTAAAAGGTTTCTCAATATAACGAGTCCTGTCTTTTCTAAAAGCAAGTAGGTTGTCTTCTTTAACACCCCATCCTTCTGTACCGAGTTCTATACTTCTTTTATCTAAACTCATAATATTGTATAACCGTTATTGTTAGCAAGCTCTGTAAATGTCGTAGCATCTGCGCTTAGCGATGTTAATCTTTGTAGTTCTTCGTCTGTTAGTGTTTCTGGGAAGTAAGCAATCATTTTAGACGTTCCGTATGTAGGACCTACAGACCCTTGGCGAAAAGATAGTTTATCAATTCCAGATAATGTAGGAACTGTACCGCTAAAATTGTAACTGACTTGATTTCCATTTATATATATTTTAAAGTCAGAAATAGATGCGCCATATTGAAATGCTATTTTGTTGTTGTCTAAAGAACTATATCCAGATAAAACTTGATTTGGTCCTTGAAAAGTTGTACCGTCATAAGCTCTAATATAAAAAGCATTATCTCCTTGATTGTTGCTTTTCCCTAAAGAAACAAACATACTGTTAGTTCCACTACCTACACTTATCTGTTCATAGCTTGCTTCGTTGTCAAATTCAACCTCCGCATAAAGAACTCCCTCTGTATCATTAAACGTATCAGCACTACCAGCATTAATACATAAATCAGCTGCCCTGGTCTCTTGTTGCCCATTTGTTGGGATATATGACGTGGCGTATGAGCCAGCTTCTTGTTGGAAACCAGAAACGTGTGCAGTACCAGCGTAAATATTTTCAGGTATAGAAACTCTTAATTGTGAATTAGAAGCGCCAGTTAAATCAGCAGTACTTATTAATCTATACCAACCATCACCCGCATCCTCAATAGAAGCAGCAGTACCTGTATTAGATACTACGGAATTTGAATTAAAATCAAAAGTAGCCCCCTTGTCAATTACGGTATAATTAAACTGCAACCTTGTTAAAGTTAAGGGTTTTATATACATTGAGGTTGTGTGTATTCCAGTAAATGTCTGACCCAATAATCTAATAAAAGTATTAGTGTCTTGCCAATCAAATATTACAGATTTTTCTCCAGAAATCACATTTTCATTTGATACCTCATACGGTATATTGTTATATCTATTCCAAGTAGTAAAATCACCACTATTAGCATACAAATTAGTCCTTGCTGGTTCTAATAACAAAGCCCCTTCTCCAGAAGTATAATCTATCCTTGGTTGATTAGCTTGATTTTGTCTTGTAACTGTTTGCGTTGTTGTTTCGATATATGGTGTTGCGAAATAACCAGCCTCTAATTGTGCGTTGTATAAATATATACCACTTGCACCATCTGCTAAATAAGTGTTGGTAGATTGTGCGGTAGATGCATCTGGAGCAGGGCTAATAACTACGGCTCCATTATTGTTAGGGTCTAAAACACATTGACACCTATACCATCCATTTCCTACTGACTCAATAGATTTAATGTTTAATTGTCCATTACCTCCAGTTGCGCCCTCACCTGATAAGTGAAAATAATTTGAATTTGTATTGCCACCACTAAAAGCCCAAACCCGTACATATTCATAGCCATTTGCTTTTGCGTAAAAACTGATAGTTTTAATTTGTCCAGATGTCATAGTGTGACCTAACCTATGATGTTCATTTGTTGCTGTTGTAGTAATTTCCCAAGCATTATTACCACCATCAGGGTCTGTAATATTTGAGGCAGTTCTTGTTAATCCATTAGTAAAACTATTCCAAGCAGAATTTGTAAATTCATTAGAATAAGTAAGTAAATTAGTAGCCTCTGGAAACATTGTTTCTACAAGACCACTACTATTTACCCTTGTGGCCATTGTAGCCCTTTCAAATTCAAAAGCAGAACCTTTATCCTCTGGTTTTATATTGTAAAGCTTTCCGTTGTCATATCCAGAAGGTACCATTACCAAACTTGCTTTGTCAAATAAATTCTGCATATTAAAATAGTTTTGTTAATCTGTCTTTAACTCCAACATCTTCATAAGTGGCAGATATTTTACTTAAAGAACCTTTATAATTGTGTATTGTTAGATCGATGTCAGCTGAAGTAATGTATTCAAGCTCTGCATTTGATAAGGCTTCGTTGAAGTATAATAGAGAGCGTACATTAGCCTCAAGATATTCACCAGAAAACGTATCAAAAGAAATGTCTTTTAAGTTGTTTGCGCTAAAACCTGTAAATCCAATAATACCTCCAAATTCTTGTTTTCCATTAATCCATATAGAAGACTCTTCAACGCTATATTTTATTGCTAATTTTATTGGCTTTGATAAGTCGTAATTTATTGTTCTGTTTACGTCTAAATTGCCATTATTATATATAAAAAACTGTATACTATTTGATGAATAATTAAGCTTTACTGTAACCAAATTTACAGATGGCGTTTGATTACCTCTTATAGATATAGTTCCAGAGTCATTAGAATTATTTAATGCATAAGTTTCTAAAAACAAAACCCCTTCACTATCATTAAATATCGTAGAGTCTCCAGCGTTGTTACAAATATCAGCTCTTCTTGTGACAAGTAATCCGCTTGTTGGGATGTATGATGTAGGATAGCTTCCGTTTTCAACTTGGTATCCCCATACTGCTATTATTGCATTAGAGCCAGTTGGTTTTGATGCATATGCAATAAAATTCATTGTCAGTTGAGAAGGTACATTTGCCTTAACCCAAACTCTATACCAATTATCCTTGTACTTTTCATACCCATAATCCAAAACACCAGAAGTGGTTGATGTCGCTGTTTCGGTAGATACATCAAATTCAATATAAGCTGTTTCGCTCCCAGTTCCAAAATAAGGGTTATCGCTACCAACCCTAATTTTACCTATATCTCCAGAATTATTTATATCTTTTACAAAAACACTCATTATTATGTCTCCAGTTGATTGCAATGTAGCACCTTTATAATAACCAGTTGGGCTAGAAGATTGTGCCCAAGAAGTAGCATTGTTTGAATTGTCAGGTGCTTTTGTTGAAGTAACACCAGTTACAGAACTAGTCCACCCTGTAGGCAAAACACTTTGAGTTATTACGTTAGTCCTCTCTGGCTCTAACAACAAACTAGGACAAGCAGCGTTTGTATAGTCTAAACGAGGAATGTCTGTGTCGTCTGTTATTTCTACTACTAATATGTTGTCTATTGTAAGAGAAGTGTTGTTTGTTGAGGGTCTTACGTATAAAGTGTTTACTCCAGAGTGAATATAATCTTCAGTATAAGTGCCATTTGCATTACGAGTAGCACCAGTAACAGCACTACCTAAATTCATAGTTATAGAGCCACTCACATAATCACTTATTGTGTATGTTACTCTATATTTTTTATTATCAACAAAAGAAATATTTTGTGTTAAAGAAACACCAAAAGCAGCATTATCTGCAACTGCCTTTAAATTACCTCCATCATCTGTTATACTCCAACCCGTTCCAAACGTCCAATTCTGTCCTACTTCTTTAACAGATACGTTGTCAAAAACAGCATAATAGTTTAATTCACTCCAAACCATAGACCATTGAGCTATACCATTACCAGCAGAACCAGATTTTACATAAAACTCATAGCTTGCTGGTGTTTCTGATATTGTGGCAAATGGAGTATTTCCGTCAAAATAAAACTGAATATTTGCTGAACCATCTCCATTAAAATCAGCTTCTATAACATTAAAAGTGACTTTATAAATCTTATTACTTTGGACAATTCCACTAGCAGCACCGCTTGATTTTGCTAATCTTAAACGAACATTACCAGCTCTTAATCTTTCTGCTTTTATTCCTCCATTATAAAAATAAACTTGGTCAGTTCCATCTTCGTCTGAATAACCACTTCCAGCATTTCCATAAGCTATAGAATCATCGCAAGTTGGATTGTAACTCAACTCACTACCTACTTCCTCAAAGTCTCCATTCTGTACCAATTCATCACTTAATACTTGTACGCTTTCAATATAACCTTGTGAGTTAACTCTTGTAGCATCTGAACCTCTTGAAAAGTCAAAGTCTCCGTCTGTAATTCGTTGGACTTTTATATTATCTACACTTCCAATAAAATTTGCATCTGCTACAATTTGTAAAGTTTGAGAATTTGTATAATCAACCGTATAAGTATATGTTCCACTTTCATTAATTCCGCCACTAATAAATGTACCAGCCAAATACATATAACTTATTGTTCCAGCACTTCTCGTTACATCAAAAGTTAATTTTAAAGTATCGCCACCATAAATAGGAACGTTATATCTAGTAAGTGGTGCTACTGAAGATTGTGTTCCGTCAATAGTTGCCTCTCCATTTTGAACCACCCAAGAACCAACAGTCCAACCAGTATCACCATCAGAAAAATCTCCGTTAGTTATTATATTATCTCCTATAGTCTGTGCAGGTAATACGCTATATACTTTACCTAAAGCTCCACCAGTGTTTCCTTCATCTGCTACATTATTAGTATACCCAGATGGCACCATGGCCAATCCTACCTTATCTAAAAGCTTTTCATCATAAACTGTACTCATATTGTCTCCTCCTTCTCTTTTAGAACATTGGCGTGTAATTTAAGGCATACTTTGGCCTCTACAACACCTCCATCATTTTTTACTCTTGATAGAAACTTTGTTATGAAATCCTGTCCAGCGACGTTTGTATACGGAAGACCTAGACCTAAACCTAACATATTATCCTTTTAGGTAGCCGATAAGTTTACCAGCACTAACCGCTACAGCAGTGAAGTCCCCAAAGATGATTGATCCTGCAGGAATTACAATGCTTGTAAATGTAGCTTGATTATCGGTAGAGTTACCGTTTGAAGTGAAAGAAACCGTTGTGTCTTCTAAAGCTTGAAGTGCATTGAAAGCAATAGTAGCTGCTACTGTGTTTGTAGCGTCCACTTCTTTCATGCCATAAAAACCAAAAGAAGACCTGTGTAAATCTATACTCATTTTATTATTGTTTTTTCTATGTTATTTATATTACGTAAATTATCTATGTGTTAAGGCTCTGCATCACCCGCTGGCCCAGTTTGTGTTATTGTATGTGTATCTCCACCTGTTATTGTGAAAGTTACAGATCTATTTACATCGTTTTGACCGTTGTTTGCTTCAAACTCTGCAAATATTTGTATCGCGTCCCCAGTTCCAGAAACAGAACCGTCATAATCAAAACTACCAAGCCCAGTGCCAACTTTTAATCCAACCCATGTTGCAGACCAAGTAATTGTCCAGTTTGTGCTTGAATTATTATTCGGGACCTCTACTGTACCAAGTGTAGCTGTGCCGTCTGTACCGTCTCCATTAGGGTCTTGAGCAAATGAGGTGACATTGAAGAACATTTCTATTTGAGTGATGTTACCGTTTCCACCGCCAGGGTCTGTTGCAGACTGGTCGTAGTTTCTGAACTCTTTTAAAGACTGTGTGTTTGTTCCAGAAACATCATCGTAAGTGTTGTCAAAGCCAAATTCATTAGCGTCAGCAAATGCATCCGCCAAAGAAGTTACTGTTGCGGTATCATCTGTTTCTATTTCGGTCTTAACATCGTTTAGTGAAAAAGTAAAATTATCTGGTACTGGCACTCTCTAATTCTTTAATTCTGTTTTCTAACTCATGCACTTTTGCAATAAGAAGATCAATATATGATACTGTTTTATCCCCACCTTCTCTTGTATGTACAAACTCCGGGTGCTTTTCTTCAATCTCTTGTGCAATAACACCAAACCTTGTTCTTTTACTTCCTTTGAAGTTATATTCTTTAAAATCTACATCTATCTTTCTGTCAGATAAAGGAATAATATTTTCTTTAAGGTTTATGTCTGATGCTAAGATAAAATCAGCGGCGGTTACATTTTTATAAGCACTACCATCATAAAAAGTAGTGGCCTGGGTTTTATTTGCTAAATCACCTGTTGGTGTGTCGTTTAAGTTATTAGTGTATACCTTATTAAACTTTGCTGAAGAAGTACCTATCTCTCTGTTATTTGCCGTAGCATCTGGAAGTAGGTTTGCTTCTAATGTTACAACACTTTGAAAGTTAGAAGTGTTTGCTACAGTAAGAGCACCGTCTATTCGTGTTATATCTAACGAAGTATCTCCAGACACATCCAATGTGCCAGTAATAGTCGTGTTTCCTGTCGTATTAGCTACTTGGAAAGTGCCTCCTGATATGTTTACTCCTTGTTGCAAACTTGTTAGCGCTTCTACCAATAGTGTTGAAGAAACTCTTGCAGTACCGTTTACGTTGAATTTGTAAGTGTTATTGATAGCACCTATACCCACATTATCACTGGCATCTATCAGAACACCACCAGAAGTTGAACTGGCATTAGATAAGAATAAATTACCATCAGCGGCCATACCTAAATAGCCATAAGTTATAGCAGCGTCATTATTTGAACCGTCACTACCTAAACGAATATGACCAGAACTACCATTAGTATCGAAAGTAGCCACTAAGTTATCTCCAGTAGCATCACTTCTTCTGACAAGTAGCATACCATTTGTACTGTTAGTACCAACCAATTCCATGTTTGTACTGGCACTATTACCACCTGTAGAATCAAGAACTTGTTGAAGAGATGGTGCTGCACCAGCTGAAACTCTACTGTCAACATAGGTTTGGAGGTTTGCTGTTAATGTTCCCCCAGCGCCACCAGCCCCTGTTTTTGTTATTGTTAAAACACCTGTACTGTCGTTGATGGCAAAACTTTCTACACCCTTAGAGTTTCTTATTTGAAAATCATCATACCCGTTAGGGTTATTAGTGTCATCAGGTGTATAAACAAAAGATAATCCATCTTCTCCTTTTAAAACGATATTAACACTGTCGGGTGTTGTTACAGTGCTATCAATTAGCCAACCTATAGTTGTTGCATCACTGGCAAACTTATTGTTTACATACGATACCGTAGCAACACCTAAATCACCGTTTGCCGGGTTTGAATTAGTGTCTACAGACATTGTGAGCATGCCGTTTCCATCTGCTGAGAAACTGAGGTAACTGCCTTCTGCTATAACATCTGTAATGTCCCTGTCGTAATTTCCGCTGCTGTCCCCCGTAATGTTTATTCCAAATCTCCTGTTCTGGCTGTCTGATAAATAAAAACCTAAGTCCCTAACATAACTGCCGTAAGCCGCATCCCAAGTACTGGTTGAAGTTGCATTAATAAATGTATAAGGATCTGTAGGGTCTTCAGCGGCCGCACCATCCGCAAAATATATTTTCGATGTTTCACCTAAGGTGATATTTAAGTTTTCACTTGTTGTACCTATATTAACGTCTTTTCTGAACGTGGTTGTACTAGTGTCAAACACTAAATCAGCAGCGCCTGAACCTGTTGTAAGGTCACCAATGAAATATGCATTAGGTGTAGCACCACTACCGTTTTCTAAAACTATTGTAGAACTAGGGCCAGCAGAATATACATCTCCAACTATAATAGGTGAAGCAATAGATGATGCGGTTATATTACCGGTTACTGCAATGTCACCGCCTTGTAGAATTAAATCCGCACCTGTAGCTAATATTAAATCACCAGTTAATGTACCGCCTGTTAATTGTAAGTACCCGCTTAAATCCGGAGGCGTATAATTAAATATACCCGTAGCGCTACTGTAAGATAATGCAGCTGTACCTACCGGGTTTGTATTTACACTTAAAGAACTTAAAGTTATATAACTGCTGAGGTCCGGTGGTGTGTATGTAAAAGCACCACTTGTATTGTTGTAAGCTAATGAGCCACTGCCTGAAGCTGTACCTGAATTTACAGCACTGAGACCAGTTAAAGAAACATAAGTTGTAAGATCTGGTGGTGTATATGTAAACGTACCATTAGTGTTGTTGTATGCTAAATTAGCTGTACCTGCTGTTGCAACAGAAACCGATAAGTCTGTTAAACTGATACCCGTACCACCTGATGCTTGTAAATCTGTGCCCGGCGCCCATTCTGTACCTGTCCATTTCAGTACCTGACCAGAACTGGGTGTGGCTGAACTTACGTTCGCCAGGTCTCCTAAGTTTGTACTTGTACTTAAATAACCGCTCAGTAAAGTATCAACCTCTGTTTCGGTGTAATACCTGTCATCGTGGTTGTGCGAAAGCGGTGCATACAATGTATCGTGGTTATGACTTTCTGGCGGAAAGCTTGTAGGTACATTAGTAAGGGAAGTATAGCTCCCATCAAAAGCATCGGTAATACCGTACCCGGCTATCGTCGTAGGTGTCGATGTTAAATCTGCAAATGCTACCGATGTTAAATATGAAGAAAGATCCGGTGGTGTGTATGTGAATACCCCATTGGTATTATTATAACTGAATGCAGCTGTGCCTACGGGATTAGTCGTTACCGAAAAAGACGTAAGGTCTGTACCCGCAGTCTCCAGTGTAGTTACCCTAGAATCTAAATCATTTACATCAGTATTCAACTGTGATATAGACGTGTCTAAATCCGGATCGTAACTCTGAAAGAATGTTGCAAGGTCAGATAGTAAATAGTTCTTCGTTCTGTATGTAGCATTGCCATTGACAACACCCTCATAAGAAGAACCTAACAGCCTGTCCTGTGAGTCTACCCTGTCATCTAAATTATATGTACTTATCTTCGCCATTACTTGGTGTTGTATTTTTTAGTTCCACGGCCATGACCACCCCTGTTCTTCTTCACAGATACAAAACGCTTTGTGTTATGGTCATAATCCTTACCGTCTATTTTCTTACCGTTCTTCTTTGCAGCACGGCGCAGCCTTTGGTTCTCCGCACGCATCGCAGTTCTCCTCTTCGTCTTAGCATATGCCAAATCCCTCTTCTTCTTCGCTAGAGCGGCTTTATTACTTAATTTTTGCTTTCTCATATCAATTTATATCACACACAATGGACATGTTCTTAATAGTGACATTAGCCCCTAATATATTATTATATAACAGCTATCGTCACATAACGAGCGGTAGCGAGTTTAATTTTTTTTTTTTAGATTCTGAAGAGGTTAGATGTATGGAATTAAGGTTAGATATGTAGAATTAAGGGGTTATACATAAAATATAAGCTTAGGTTACAAAAAAGGGAATGACTTGATTAACCCCCACGGGGCCCCTAAAAGGTGTAATTGCTACAGAAGTTTTGCCTTTTGCTGCGAACTACTAATGTGTGGCCGCTGTACAAATAACTACATGGCGATACAGGTTTAGAGTGCCGGTGCTAAAACATAAATGCCGAGCGAGCTCGCGAGCGAGGCGGTGTATAGCATTTTTGTGCAGGGGTTGACACGGATTAGTATAGATAATATAAGTGAATAAAAAATAAAATAGTAGTTATCAAAAAATCAAAACTATGGCTTTAATAAAATTTACGAGCAAGACTAATCGTCCAACTATTAAACTGAACGGCAACAGATACATAGGCTTCAAGATAAGCAAAGTGCCGACCAAGTTCGCAAGCTTGAACCATAAAGAACCGATCAAGGACTGGTTCAACTTCCAGGGGTACACATTCTTCAGGGCTGAGGCCCTGGGGTAAAACCTCCCACACCTTGCTGGCAAACCTCCCACACCTTGTCGGCAAAATTAAACTAGACACAAAGTAAACACGAAGTATAGTAGATAATATAAACGTAATAAAAACGATATGACAACACACAGAGCACAGTACATCGAGTACAAAACATGGACAACCTGGAACGGCGCACAAGCGGAGTCTTACAACTGGAAACCGAGCCAAGAGCTACAGGAACAAATGCCCTGGCTACCGGATTCGATGGGATGGAAAACCCTGGACGAAGCTGAATACGGCATAGACTTCTACCTGGACAATGCGCCGGAGTTACGCAGACGATACCAGCTGGAACAAGAAGCCGCAGCGGCCTGGGTCAACGAATCGAGAACCCTGAACCACAGCACAGAATGAAACAGTTCAACGAAACAAGCAGGCTCCTGGACAGGATTGCCAGGGTCTGCAACTGGATAATCGCCCTGGGTGTGATCGGAGCCATCATCAGGTTCCTGGTTTAAACCTGCCCCCCGGGATGCTATACACATAGGGATAGTACGGATATTAGTAGATAATATATATGTAACAAATAAAGTAATAATCATGTTAAAAGAATTAATTAACCATTATATCAAGTTGTCTTTAGAAGAACCATTGACAAATAACGAAATCGCATCGATAGGCGATATTGTCTACGAGAACCTCAAGGACGATGTAAAGAAACAAATCGAAATGTATATAGAACTGAACCAGGACCCGATGTACAACGGCATAATCTGGAACCGATAAAATTGCTATACACAGGGTTAGTACGGATATATATAGATAATAAAAGTGAATAAAAAATAAATATTAAATTAAATAATTATGGGAGCAACAAGCATTCATTACACAGTAAGACAATCAGAATACGAATCGCCACAGGCAGCCTACAGGGCCCTGGTCGAAGATGCGCTGTACGAACACGGGCACGACCCGTACAACGGCACGATATCAACCTGCGAGTTCCGCGGGAAAATAGACAGACCGTGCAACGACGAGGAATACGAAGAAGCCCTGGACGATATCCATAAGCGGGACGTCTGCTACTACGAAGACGGTCACACCTGGGTGTTCATCGGCTGGGCCGCATGCTGACGCATGCTTGCCAATGCTGTACACAGGGTTGGTACGAGTAGAGTAAGATAATATATATGTAACAAATAAAAATAAATACTATGTGGTCAAATTGTTGTGGGGCACAGCCCTTCTGGGAAACAGATCTATGTTCGGCGTGTTACGAGCATGCAGAATTTACAAACGAAGACGAAGACTATAAACAGTTCGTCAGCTGGGCAGGCTTATAAGCTTAGCACGAAGTATAGTCGATAATTAAAATGTAACAAATAAAATAATAAATTAAATCTAAAATTATGAGTACAAAAGCAAAAACAAAAAAAGCAAGTGAGTTAGTATCTAAAAGATTCATCATCAGAAAAAGTCTAATCGGTAAAGGTACCATCGTACAGTTCACGGACTACGAAGGTAAAACCTGGAAGTACGACCACGACAAAGTATACAAACTCGAACAAGAGCGTTTCGATACCATGAAATGCTTTCAAAAGTACAAGTACTATTCTCAAACGTTCAATATGCCACGGTTCGTTAGAGAGCTCGGTGACGAAGTGTTGGTGTCCTAGATACCACACTTCCCCTCACGGGGTTTACACAAA
>Ga0208162_1000752_pt1 | contig 17803 bp, 20 predicted proteins | sample CB_VirMetaG_4_FD_184539 | JGI IMG/M metagenome (GOLD analysis project Ga0208162, IMG submission 184539) | Freshwater to marine saline gradient viral communities from Chesapeake Bay - CB_1508_1M Viral MetaG (SPAdes) (version 4) | ecosystem: Environmental > Aquatic > Marine > Coastal | place: USA... | reverse complement strand
ATCCAAATTCTTCAAATTACGAACAATAGTCGCAGCTACCGAAGCCTCAGCAGCCTCCTCCATAAGAGCTGTCGGAGTAGCCGCATTACCAATAAGGTCCACATTTTTACCCGAAGCAAGCCCCGTTTTATATTTTGCGTAAGCAGGCTGCAGCAACAACTTTTCAATAGTTTGTTTAACTTCAGCACTTCTAGTATTGATATACGTATCCATCACAAAGCCAAGAGTTGGGTTTTTGTTTAGAGGCTGGATTAGTATGCTTCCCTCAGGAACACTGATACGAGCCTTAGACAAACCAGCATCACTCTTCAGTGCCGCAACCCAACTATTAAACGCCTTAGGCTTACCAGGCTTAGCGGCCTTGACCGGCTTTGATTTAATTTTAGCCAAAGAATCAAAGAACGAACTAAGCTCGCCTTTAAGTTTTACCTCTTTACCGCCAACAACAACTTTCTTAGAATCAATAATCTCCCGCAAAGACTTAATAACAGTCTCACTACTAGTAGCGGCCCCCTTAGCAGCATTAGCCGCCAAGTCATCTGCAACTTTTTGAGACGCCCTAGCTGCTGGGAAAGTATCGGCAACAGTAGCGGGGACAATTCGGTAACTGCGAGAACCTCTAAATACTTTAGGTACTTCGTCTGCATTGACAAAAGGTTTCTTACTACGAGCTTGCAGCTTACTAAGAGCTTCCTCAGCCGCCGCAGCTGTCGGGAACTTTTGAGGCAAAGGCTTGCCATCAATAATTAAATCGTACTTAGGAGCTGTTCTAGCTAACACACTATCCGCAACACCCAAATTACCGGCTCCTCCAACACTGGGCAACAACGCTGCCTCGGGGACTTCGCCAGCTTTTACAGCCCCTGGAACATCAATAGCTTCCAAAACGCCCTTAGTAAACTTGGGACCTTCTTTAGCAGCAGTTGCTGCCCCCTTTACAGCCCAACCACCGGGCACCAACCACAGCGGGTCAAGTGCTACGTCACCAATAAATCCGAGGGCTCCCTTAAGTTTTGGGTCAACGTTGTTAGCAACATCAACATAATTAGGGTCATTGCGGTTGGCCACGTCAGACTGTTTCTCAATAATGTCTGACCAATAAGGCTTATTAGCCGGGTCGTCAGAAAAGAAACCAGTAAACGGAGAAGCCAACAAACTACCCACAGCCGACAAAGATTCTTTAGTAGCAGCAGCATCGTCACCGGCAGCCCTAAGTTCCTGTACTTTATCCATACGCTCAGGAAATTCAACAGCCTTCATAACCGGGTTGCTAATAACACGCATGGGGCGCGACAAAATATCGACAGTGCGGCCCAAGAAACCTAGTTCTTGTTTAGGAGCTGGAAGGTCGGGAAACTCTACCGGCTCGCCGGTGGGCTTTGCCCGCCCGCCAGTCAGTTGAGAATAGTAAAGATTTACGTATTCGCTGAACCTGTCGGAGCTAGGAGGCTGTTCAGCCATAACAACTCCTTACTAGTATCCCCTAGATTCTAGCGCGTTTAGCAGCTGTTCTGCCGTGCTTAGGTCATAAATAGGTTTTTGACCATCCTGCGGAAGAATCAAACTAAGCAAAAGCTCGCGGTTTAATCTCCGCTGCTCAAGCTCCGGCTCAGCAGCTGCCTGAGCAACATCAAAAGCAAACTGCCTTTCAGCAAGCATGTCACGGAAACTTGGTCCTTCAGGCCCCCTAGCGGAAGCCTGAGCAGCTGCCTGACGACCCTGCTCCTCCGTCAACAACGACTCGTTCAAACGGTTCTGCAAAGCCGCAAGAACAGCAGCATTCATCTCAGTACCCTGCTGCTGTGCAACCTGGGCCATCTGAGACCCAAATCCGCCAGCAGAAGCACCATAACGCTCTGTAGCAGCCTGGCCCCCAGCTAGGCCCTGCTGCAACTGACTAACGGCCTCAGCCTGCGACAAAGCCATAGGATTCACGACAGCAGGGGCCGCCTCTTCGATACCGAGACGGGCAAGCTGGTCAGCTGCCTGCTGCTGTGCAGAACTATAGGCATCTCCAACGTTACCGATAGCGCTGCCATACACATCGCCAATACCTGTCGAAGCCCCACCATAAATGTCTTGGATACGGCCAACGTTAGCGGCAGCTTCCTCGCCCAAAGCGTTATACATAGCCTGAATCTGGGCATTAACTTGCTGAGCCTGGTCAGTCAAAGCCTGTCGGTACTGAGAGTAGTCTGGCCCTGAAATACCACCCCCACCCCCGATTACTTCAGTAGGGGTGGGCGTTACTTCAGTTTGTGTAAGAACAGGTACGGCCTCACCCGCAGAGCTGCCCGAACCTCCGTCATTACTAGCTAATCTTTGCCTTCTGTTATACCCCTCTAAAGTAAAAATTTCAGGGTCTAATCCAAAAGGAGCATTGTTCCAAAAATAAGACCCAAAAGTAGCTTTAGCACCTGGAGTAGTTGGGTCCAAATAGCTTTTGTATCCAGACATTGGAGTAATTTCGTCTACTGGAGGAGGGGGAGGAGTAATGTAATCTGAAGTAAGCGGCCTGCCACCTGACTCAATTTTAAGCTGTTGTGTTTTTTGTTTAGCCATTAAAAACCAGCACCTCCCGCAGCCGCCATAGCAGCCCTCAACATAGCATCACGCTGAGCAGCCTGCTGGCGCTCCTGAGCCTGTGTACGCTGCTGAGCAACCTCAGTAGCCAAATCCTGCCCAAACCTTCCACGAGCCGTCTCCATGGCCTCCAACTGCTTATTCAAGCGGTCTTGGAAAGCCCCAAAAGTTTTAGCAAAATCAGACGAACGCAAAGTACCACGAGCCGCAAACTCGTCACGGGTACCGCGAGTACCCCGAGCTGCCGCACTGTACGGGTCATACACACCCTCAATGTCGAAGGCACCCGACACAGGGGCTACTGCAACCGCAGGTGCGCCTGCTTCACCCTCCGCCGACAGTGCTCTAGCCATAGGCTGCGGCTGGTCCAACTGCTCTAGTACGTTGGGCATTGCTTGGAAACCTTCTGCGGGGCGGTAACCGAGACCACGTAGTCCGGTCATAAAGTCTTGTCCGTAGCGTTCGCCTCGTGTGGTTGCTCCAGTTTCAAAGTCTTGGAGGGCGCGTTGAATGGAGGCGATTTGTGCGTTGTAGGCTGCGTCACGCCAGTTGAGTGGTCGTGGTGCTTGAGCAGCAGCTTGGGGGGTAGGGACTGGGGCGGGCTCTATGTTTCCCAAAGTTTGAGTAGGTGCGTTGTTTTTAGCTCCATAAGCAACAGGCTTACTTACTGCTTGCTGCCCAAGAGGTAGCCTCCGCGAAGCAACATCGCTAACTCTATTTCTTTTAGCGGCTTCCTGGTCTGCTTGACGAGGATTCATTACAGACACCATTACTTACCCCCAATAAGGTTCGTAATAAACTCCACAATGTCAAAACGCTTACGGTCAGGACCAAAAAACGCATCATTAATATCCATAGCAGGCTTATTCATACCCTCGCCAGGAACCGTGCTACCCATCTCCTGCGCGGTACGAGTTTGGTTAGGTGGCTCACCAGAAGACCCACCCATTTGCTCCAACAAAGCCCGCAACTGTGCCTGCTCAGGAGTCATCTGCTGGGGAGAAGGAATGTTACCGCCAAACCGAGTCTTACGACGGCCTGGGGGTTCACCATACCCAGGCTCGCCAGGATACGGCAAACGTTCTCCATTAGGTCCAATTGGCACAATAGCTCCTTAAGATGAAGTCTTGCCGGGCATAGACGACAAACGATTCATCATAGCCCGCTCACGAGCCTTCTTTTTCATTTCCTCGTCCTGATATTTGCCCTTCTGAGGAGCAAGACGATTGCCCATAGTAGATTTGTCCCGGTACATTATTTAAGCCTCTTCTGTATAGCTCGGCCCCGTGCAGCTGCCATGTTGTCCACGAGGTTTGGGTACGGACGCCCAGCCGCTTTAGCACGGGCTTTAGCCTGTGACTTCTGTGCTGGCGTTAGAGATTTCCGCTCGCTCTTCGGCTTGGGATTTTTGGTCTCCCACACTTTCTGGGCCATTACGACAATCTCCTTAGTAAAGCATCGCGCCTTGCGGCTGCTTTAACGTCACGCTGTTTGTATCCGCCCTTATTAGTTACTTTACCAACAGTTGGCATGGGACGTCCACTCCCATAATGCTTCTTTCCCGCAGCATAAGCGTTAAATCCACCGCCCCCCTGGGCAGGCCCGCTGTATTCCTTACGAAACCTGTTCATTAGGTGATTTCCTTAGACACTGTTTGCTTCGAGTTGACATAAGTCATCAATGAAAATAGTCTAACAGGCGCATCCGTGTTAGTACCTGTCGTTTCAAAGGACACGGTGAAATAGATTTGCCGGAACCGTAGTGATTTCAGGAACTTAGTGAAGATACGACGAAATGTTATTGCGGTTTCTGTAACACTTGTCGATACAGGGGCTGCCCCAGAAGCGGGGTTTGCCCACGCATTAGACAACGAAGCCTGCCAAGTTTGAGACAACAAAACCTGCCACGTTGTAGAAAAAGACTGTGTAATAGGATGCGCTGTGCCTACGACAGTGCCCTTAAACCTGGCGTCCAAACCCCACCAAAATAGGCGCTTGTAAATAGAGCTGGCCTGGTAGTTAAAGTTTTTAGTTTGAATGTTGCATGTCATGGTCTCTGTTACGCCAGAAACATAGTCGTCTGTGATTTGCAGTAGCGGGGCAACCCTAGAGCCGCCAGCAGCTACCGCCGTGTTGCTGTGAGTCAAAACAATCGACTGGTCTAGGTTATTGCTCAGGTACTCCATCTTGCACAAAGAGCCGTAAGTGTCCGAAGACCAGGTAGTCCAAGCCCGTGTGCGAAGGCTGTACACAAACATTTGGTCAAAATATGTGAAGATAATGCGGCGGTTAAACTCTGATACAGCGTAGTTATTGTGAAGCCCCGCCGTACTAGTCGAAGTAAACGGTGTTTTAACGTTAATCTGTGACGCCCGGCTGTTTGTAAACTCGTACGCTTTTTCGTCATACATAAAATAAATGTAGGACTCAAACTGGGTAATCGCATACCGCGAGTTCAATCCCACTGTCGGAAGAATTAGTGATACAACAGCCGCTGCAGGGTCAGTCGTGTACTGCAAACCAAACGTAGAATTAGTGCGGAAAATTAGCAGCGTGTTGAAGTACACAATAAGTTGGACAATGTTCTGACCGTCCCCCGTACCAATGTCCACAAAATCGTTAGTTACCTGCCACAAGCTAGGGTCTGCAAGAGTTCGAGACCTATACAAACGGGTACCTTGGTTTGTGCTATCGCGGCCCTCCGCAACCCATAAACGACCCTTAAACGACACAATACACTCGCCCTCGGGCATGTTCGCGTCAGCCACAAAACCACCCGCAGCGGTCCAATACCCCCCAGGGTTCGTAGACCCGACAGGGGCTGTCAGCCAAGCCTTGTCATCAAACTGTACAAACCCAGCAGCAGCAATAGTATTAGTAATAAGAACCCAAGCAGAGCCGTCAAAATAATATGTTTTAGAGTCCCCATCGCTGGCAAGCAAATACGATTCAGTTTGAGACACCTGAAAAGTACCCAAAAACTCAATGTCGCCTGTTGCTGCAAGTGGAAAATCGATGCCTAAATCTTGGATGGGTGGGCGGGATTTCAGCGAACCGTCCAGGTCAAGCTCAAAGTTGTTGCAGACTGTCAGCTCGTTGTCTGCAATGGCGGTAGGGTCGCTGAATGTGTTAAGGCCACCGACGAACGGGCCCACCTGTATTGGTGTACCGGGCATGGCCGCTCCTAGATAAGTTCGAACGTAATGTTAGTTTCGTACGTCATAGTGGCTGCCAGACGCTCCTGTTCCCCGCGCTCTGCAACACTGGCACTGTACTCGGCCTGCTTTACAGCCATCAGTTCAGGGTTTTCGTCCATTTCGTAAGCCTTCATCAAAACAAAGTTCACAACGTCTATAAAGCATTCGTTAGGCAGCGCCAGCACATCTGTCGACGCAGAAGTAATATCCGTAGGCTGTGCGTTGTACCGAATCGTCATTGTGTAATTTCTGTTCGGTTTAGGCCAGAAAGTTACGTCTCCACCCCAGGCATACCAGAACTGGGGAGCCCCCGTCTCTGTGCCTTCAGGGTCAGCCAAAGAAATACTTTCTTCCGCCTGAGAAATGGGGATGTTGCCGACACGTCGGCCATCCAACAAAAGAGACGCCAAAGAGTCAATGCGGGGAGTCACAGAAGTAAGAGAATACGTTGCAGTACCTGCGGTAACAGGTAGTGTTGATGTCGTTTGCAGAATCTGGTTTTGCTTAGAAATATCTACTTGTGCCTCGTTAATCCAGCGCACAATATCGTCGTTAGTTAGCTGCACACCGGCTTCATCACCAAAAGTTCTTTTGACAGCATCATAAACGTCACCGACAGTCTTAGTAGGGGAGCTGTAAGTCATCGACCAAACTTCTTTCCGTTATGAGTAAATGTGTGGAGCTTGCTCCGTCCCCCGCTCATAGCGAACTCACCAAATTCTAGGATATCCTCTAATTCGTCTTCGCGCCTCTTCAAATCCATTAATTTTTTAGCATTTTCTTCCGCCTCGATACGTTTCAGCACGTTCTCGGCACCGTGACGCACAATGTCACCGTCAAACAACCACGCCAAAACCTTGTGAGGTTCTTTCATGTCTTCCTGCGACATGTAACGCACAATGTACTGGGGGGCGTTGTCAGGGCTGTCTAGGATGGCCCAAGGCTTTTGTTTTTCCTCAGGTGTGGTCCTGTCCTTCACGGGAATGTACACAAGGCTGTACGTGGGCTTTAAGTCCTGCAAAACCTGTGCAAAATGCACGTGGTCATCGTTTACAAACTCGCCCAAATCGGAGTTATATACGTTCGCTGATTGTCCTAAATACGTTTCCATGGGCCTAGTTTAGCTTATACCCCAGCGATTTGGCCCCAAGTAAGGCCGTTTTGATTAACCCACTCTGTCCCGTCATAAACAAGAAAATCGTTGTTTGCAGCGCTTGTAATTTGCACGTCATCTAAATCGTGCAGATGACTACTGGGCAAAGCACGCACAATAATACGTCCACTGTTTGCGTTAACCCTAGTTACTGCGGCAATTGGTTTACGCCACGCTGGAGCAGCAGGCTGTGTTTTGGTTAACTCGCCAGGATTGCTTGCGTCGCTGTACAGCAAATCACCAAGCGCCCAACCAGTGTAATCAGTTTTAATGTGGTCAATAAAACCAAACTGCATCACAAAACCAAAGTCGTCTGCGGCAATCTCCTGATATGTAATACCAACAATGTAATTATTGTCATAGCTCCCGTTAGACGATGCTGGGGTAACACTTACCGTGTCCCCGGCAGCACCAGCAAACATCACAACTTTGCCTTTGTCGATAGCTGTCGTACCAGAAGCGTTTTTAACCCTAAAACCGTGCTGCAAACCCGTGCGCAGGTTTACGGCATCCGGCAACCCCACAACCAACGTGTCAAAGTCAGCATCCCACGAAATCTCGCCCTCTTCAGGGTCGTGGTCTGCCGCAGTGTCAAAATCAATGTAATCAATTTCAGTCAAGTTGCCGACAGCAGAGCCGTCAAAACCAACCGTCTGAGTACCACTGTCGTACGTAATAGGCGATGTGGCCGCGACTACTCCAGTAGGTCCGGGAGGGCCAGCGGGTCCCGTGTCACCAGTATCTCCCTTAGGTCCGACAGGTCCTACACTGGCAGCAAAAACAGTCCCATCAAACAAATACAGCGTGTCGTCCGTCGTATCAAACCAAATATCGCCAGTTGCCGGGTCTGTAGGCTCTACAGTACCCACAGTGACATTAACCCCAGTACCCCCTCCCCCCGCGCCGTTAACCCACTGCCCAGAAGCTGCATCGTAAACAAGAGTCTGGCCGTCCGTCACATCGGTCAGAGTAACCGTCAAAATCTGCTTGCCAGCGTTATCGCTGTAAAACTTCCATTGATAATCCGACAGAGAAAGGCCCTCAGGCAACGCAGAAACAGCCTGGTAAAAGAGAAACTTATTTTCCATAACGCTCCAAAAGATGATGGCCCAACCCCATTATAGGGGCTGGGCCATCATTATGGCGAGGCTGCTTAGGCCTCAGTGATGTCCTCGATAACACCGTGGCTGTTACGACGGTCAGTACCAAGCTCGTGGTATTCAACCATGCGAGCGTAGTATGCGTCGTAGTCACCGTTGGTGTCACGAACCTGCTTCCACATCGACCCATCGCGGTCAATGAAGTGCCAGTCCTCATCGCGGTAGTAGGTCAGTGCGTCTTCGTTGACGAACCACTGCTTGTTGAGCGGTGCGTCAACGTCAGCCACCACAGGGATTTCTCCGCTGTCAGTGGTGAACGCAAGACCGGAGAATCCACCAGTGAACTCCTGAGTGTTAACCGTCTGGCGCAGCTGCGACAGGAGGTTAAAGTACGCACGGCGAACACCGAGCGACTGCAGGATAAGAGTGGTGGAACCACCCTTGGTGCGGATGCTGTCAACCATGTTAATCATCAGGCTCTCAGACAGTGCACGGTTGGTGCCGCTGTTGGAGTCAACAGAAGCCTTCCACTCGGGCTCAGCCGTCGGGTCGATGTTGTAAAGCGTTCCAGAGTCGCTAACAATTGCAGCGAGACCAGTAAGCTCACGGTTACCAGAAGCCGCCACACCAGAGCCCTTACGCACGATGATGTCGCCATCAGCAAGCGCGGTACCAGGGGTAGTGGTGAAGGTAACAGTGGAGGCACTAACGTCAATAGCCGAAATAACAAGTCCGGTGTTGTCGACAGTGGTTCCGGTCTGGGTGTCCACAACAGCACCAACCTGGAACAGGCGGGCGTCGTAGACAGGGACAGTTGCCGCAGTGTTAGCACCGGAAGCAACGCCAATGGCACCGTTTCCAGAACCGTAAACCTGGCGGTTCATGTCCTTCTTAAGGTCGTTCTTCAGACCCTCGACCTCGTTGTCCAAAGCCTTAGCGAAGGCCTTGGAGTCAGTGTCGGAGAGGCTGATAGCCTGACCAGTCAGCTGAACTCCACCGTATGCGTACTTCAGACCCACACGAGCGGCAGCGTGTCCCTGCTGACCGGGGGTAGGAAGTGCCTCGGACTCGAAACGAGACCCGATACCGCTGTTACGGCGAGTGTGGATGGGGAAAGTTACGTACTTTCCACCAACTTCGTTGGTGACACCAGAGCCGCTGCGAGTAATACGCTTCAGCGCAACGATTTCATCGTTAAGCTGCTCGCGGATACGTCCCTGGTACACCTCCTTGAGATATGACTCAATGGTTGCAAGAGTTGCAGACATTGTGTTTCCTTTCGTTGTTGAAAGGAGACTAAACCTTTAGATTACCGACCCTGTTCAAGCGACGAGGCGATGAGACTTTGCACATCATTCCTTGACAACTTGCCGAGCGGTTTCGCCTGCTGTCCTCCAGGCACGCCTCCCGAAGTGGGAAGCAATCTTGGGGCCGAATCTCCTGGTCGCGGTACTGCGCGAATTCGGTTTACTGTTTTATCGACATACTCTTGAGCAACGTCAGACAGCTTTACTGCCTTTCCAGTGCTCTGAAGTTTAAACGCCGCCCGCATCAAAACTTCCTGCACATCATCATCCGAAAAGTCAGGATGTGCAGACTTGAGTTCACCGATTTCCTGTTCGAGAGCGACATCCGCTTCCTGCTGAACCTTCATCTGTTCCTGTTGTTCCAGGAACTCCTGCATCTGCTGTTGCTGCTGCTCCAGCTGTGCAAGACGTGGGTCGACAGGTGCTTCGCCAGTCTCATTCGTAGCTTCCTCTTCATCTACCGCATTCTGCATTTCTTGCGCAGTTTCCGGCAGTCGACCATTTTGCTTAAGGAATTCACCTAAAGCGTTGTAGATAACTTCAGGCTCCGTGTCGAGTCTTTGAGCAATAACTGCATAATTTTGCAGCTGCTCCGGTGAACCCAGCTCGTTGTACTGTTTGAGCTGCTGATTCAACGAAGAAATGCGGGATTCCGCATTTTTGTCAAAGTTCTTAAGGTCTTCCTGAATGTTATGGAAGCTAACAGGGTCGAGTTTTGAACGTAATGAATCCCAAGCAGGATTCCCCCCCGACTCGTCGGTTGGTTGCTGCTCAGTTGTTTCCTCTACGGGCCCTGAAGAATCCACAACCTCCGTCGAGGTTTCTGTCTCTGTACCTGTAGTTTCGTCCATTTCGTTCTCCTTTTCGCCGTACCTCCCAGTGAGGCCCTAGCTATTAACGGATTTAATTGTACTGTATTTAGTTGTCAATCACGCACTTTATTAGGAAAGAGCGTGAATCGCGTACGTCAGGTCGTTGTAGGTCATTGTCAAGACCTTGGCGTCCGTGTACGTAGTTGCGTCGATGACCTGAATTTCAGTCTTCAGCTCATCGATGGTCTTACGACCATAGTTTCTAGTGGGGCGATATTCCTGCTGAGGAAGTGTATCGGCCACAACATCGAAATCTGCCATGGTTATACTCCTTGTTCAGGGGCCATGTCGGGTACAGCCCCATTAGGAGCCATCATAGCACCTGGGCCCATTTGAGGACCACCCTGACCGCCTTCAGCAGGCGGCTGTCCGGCCATCATCTGGGCCATTGCACGCTGCTGCAGAATCTGCTCGTGCTGGGCCACGTGGTCGGCAAACTGGGCTTTCAGTTCGTCAGGCAAAATTTCGTATTCTTGCGACATACGGAACTTGTTGTGCGTCTCAATGTGGACCTCGTGAACATCGAAGTCATCGACAGGAATCACAGCAGGCGCTGGCATGTTCTCAATTTCAGCCATAATGTTGGGGTCCTGCATAGCCTCAGGAGGCAAGCTAGCCATAATCTCTTGCATGGTTTCCATGCGCTTAGCCTCAATTTCCTCCAACGACATCATCTTCATCTTGATGTTCTCGCGCTGGGCTTTACGCTCTGCCACATTCATGGTGTCCATAATCTTCTGCACACCACCAACCTCAAGCATTCTCGCAGCTGTCGGCTGGTCGATAATACCGACAGCAAACATGTCCATCACACGGGCTTCCTGAGCAGCCTTAGACTTAGCAAAGCTGGAACCAGGCTCAATACGAATGTCAGTACCCGAAGCAATGTCAGCCCCCCGCAACTGCATTGTGTCGAATGCACCATCCGCACCGATTGTCCGAATCTTACGGGGCAAGTCAACATACTGCACAAACAACTCAATGGTCTGTGTAGCAATCTTCTCAATACCCGCCTCGATGCTTTGGAACTGAGGCGTCAGATACTGGTTAGATGCTTCCTGCAAGTACGAGATAGCCGTACCAGAAGTAACACCAGGAGGTGTGTCACCACGCGACACTTCCCGCTCACCAGAAATATCAATCCAGTCATTCAAGACACGCTCCTGCTGGTCCAAGTAGTACTGGGGCAGAGGCGACAGAGGCAAAGGTTGGGGCGGGGCCATACCAGGCTTGTACTGGATAACCAGGCCAGGCTCGTTAGTCAGCTTAGATGGAACAATAGAACCCATCGGCGCAATCAGCTGTGGCTTGGCCATGCGGCGTCCGGCCTCAGAAATCTCTGACCGCAAACCGTTGTACTCTTTCTGCAGCTGCGACAGGTCCACAATGGGGCTGTCAGCGTAGAACGTTGCGGTGGGGATGTGCTCAAACTTGGTAAATGGGTACATGCCGTGGCCATAGGGGAAGCCGTCACGGTGAACGCTGATGAGAACGTCGTCAACGCTGATAATGACACCGCCCTGAGGCAGAAGCTTAGTAGCGCCGGGCTTTACCCAAGTTTCGTAAACAATGACACTATCCGGTGCCTTACTGTTACCAAGGTTGAGATAAGCCTCATCAAGGATTTGGTTAGCAGCAGAAGTACTAGGAGCCAACTTAATATCGCCAAGTTCTTTAGCAAAGTAATGTTGTGCCCAAGCCACTGGCTTAGTGTATGCGTTAATGACAAAAGGCTGGTCTTCAATGTCTTGCTCCCGCACATCGGGCACGAACAGGTGAAAAGGGGTTACGTGCCCATACTTGATGTCTCCGTACTCGCCGGAAACTTTATCGACACAGTACGGGTCCCAGTGTGTCTTAAGGAACCCGTTACCTGTAACAATGGTCCACCAGGTGGCACGCGACATGTGCTGTCGTAGCTTCTTAGAGTCGCTAATGGAGGTCCAAGCCTGCTCAGCGGCAAAAGCTGCACGCTGGTCCTGGTCCTCGCTGGACGCAGGAATGGCTTGAGCGGTGGGAAATGACGAGAGCATCTTCGACATTTCCCACCGAACATAGGAGCGGATACGGTTGATGGTTTTCCGCTGGTGGTAATACGGTTTACGCGGGGTAAACAGTTTGTCTCGGTAGTCTTCGGGGAAACTACCGCGAGTCTGCTCTACCCAGTGGTGCCCATAAAACATTGACATGTTGTGAAACCACTGCAGCTGCTTTTGGCTACGAGCAGTTTTAGCCTTAGTCCATTCGGACTGTACCCAAGCAACTAGCTTTACAGCCTCTTCGCTCTCACGGTACTTCTCAATGTTTAAACCGTCCTCAGGTAATTTAATTACCGTAGAACTCTGGGTCAACTCCAGTGAGTTCAGCGAATAGTTGTCTGGCGTCTTGGGCATCTAAGTCGTCTCCCGCTGCAAGGTTAGGGTTCCTGGCTGCAATTCTTTCCGATTCAGCCTCGTCGGATGGGTCGTAGTCCTGGTAACCACTATAATCTAAAGTTTGATTCATCGCTTGAATTTGTTGAAAAGCGAGAGGGTCGCTTGAGGCGACTAGTGCTTGCGCTTTTGAGTTCAGCTCCGTCAGTGTCTTTATCGACTTCTGGTGCTCCTGTTGCTGCGTCTTCAAGATTTCCGACTGCTGCTCCAGCAGCTGTGTGATTGCTTTCTGGCTCCACAGGTACTGCAGCACCAGCAGGGACAGTAGAATCAGTGAGAACACGCTCAACAAAATTATTGATAACATCGCTTTTTAGCTCCTTCATTGCGTCGTTGTAGCCTTCTTCGTACCACTGCTTTTTCTTAAGTGCAGCAGTCTTGGGCTCTCCTTCGTCAAACAGCCCAGCCAACTGAGCCATCTCTCGTAGTGCTTCTACCGACAGGTAGATTCGGCCTCGGTCAATGACGTTTTTGCTCAGGTCTACACCTGTGTCAATGAATGGGCCTTTGCTTGTCCTAGTAATCCAGCAAACACCGGGGGCGAGTGCTGGGGCGTCCGTTAGGAAGAATCTGCTCATTAGTAGTAATCTCCGTATTCTGCGATAACGGTAGGTCCGTCATCTCGTGCTCTATCTTCTGCAAACTCGACGTTGGGGTCTTCTCGCATTTTCAAAAGCAACTCCTCGTATCTTAGCGTAGTGGGAGCGTCTTGGGTACCCGCCGAATCATCGACAGGTTTTAAATCAGGCCGTGTCGTAGCGAAATAGCGGGCAGAGTCAAAAGCGTGGTCGTCCTTTTTGTGTACAACTTCCTGCTTATTCATCTCGTACGCCATCTTGTCTGAGCTATACGATGACCACCGCAGCTTCTTCAGCTCACGAATAAAGTTGGCACAGTTACGAGAAATAACCCATTTGGGACGGTCTAAACCCCAACGGGTGTCGTTACGGCGTCTAAAGTATGCTTGCATCTTTTCGATACCGACCATCACATCGTGGGGTATGCCCTCAACGTTCACGTAAACCCCGTGGAGCGCATATTCTTGAATAATCGATGTACCCGTCACCCCATTGCGTTGTCGCATCGCAGGGTCGCCCATACGCTCTACAGAGTCAGGTTTACGGCCCCAGCTAAGCTCCCGCTGCTTCACCAGATGTGCGTGCTCCGACACAATCATGTTTGACTGGTAATGCTCCGCAAACGTCACAATATCCCCTGTCGGAGACACTGCGTGCCACAGCCAAGCCGTCGGGTTATTTAAACCGTGGTCGACAGAAGCGTACACAGCCCAGTTCTTAGGCACATCACCAGGACCAAAGTCCACTAAATAACGGTCAATGTTTTGGCCAAAATCAGGAAACACCAAACCACTACGAGCAACAAAGTCACCCTTTTCACGAATATCTCGCTCTTCCTTATTCATCCCCATCATGTAAAAGTTCATGTCGTCATTGTCAGCCTCAATGTACGGGTTCTGCTCAGCCGACAAGGTAAACGTGTCAATTTCCTCTGCTTTGCCCTCTTTCGCAGGCTCCCACAGCAAATCGAACGTCCAACCCATACCCTTAGTTGGTGTGGCTGCGATAACCCAAAACCCGTTGTAGTCAATTAAACGCATCATGGACTCGTTAAAAATGTTCTGAGGGGGCTCCTCGTCAAAGAAGATTCCGTGACGAGGAACACCACCCAGCTTCATCATGTCCATGCCCCAGGTAACAAAATCAATTGTTGACCCGTTGTCGAACGTCAGAATGTAGTTGGTTGCATCCCAACTCTTAGACCAATCACCATCCTTAAGGTAGGAACGTGGTATCCACCTTTTCATTTTAGGCAAAATAATCTGTTCGATACCTTTGGCAACGTCTACAACGACAAACCTAAGCTGTACAGGTCCAGACCCCCATGAAGGTGGGCGTTTAAGAAATGGGTGAGTATCTGTAGCCCACCAGATAGACTCAACGACTTCAGCGTCGGTTTTTCCTCCACGGTTACCTCCAGAAATAAAACGGCCACGAGCCGAAGATTTATGAAACCTAAGCTGCTCCGGGTAATCCCTTTCCCCATAATTCAAAATGTTGGGTTTGTGGATTGACTGGTCAAGCTCAGCAACGGCAAGCTGTAAAAGCTCCGCCGGTGTCGGTTGTCTCTGTTTCGTAGGCATTACGCCGTCGAGTTGTCAGTGGCTCCGAGACGAACAAGAATAGCATTAACCGACAAACGCCAAGCATCTGTTGCCCTAGAACCCGCAATAGTTTCGCCTTCCAACAACAAAGCAGAATCACCACCATCGTGTACGTGGTCGCCAGGAGCTGCCTGGTTGGGGCCGGGGCCTAAAGTGTGGTGCTGTGCTTCCGCACGGGCATCCAAATCACTATTCGTGTGAAAATCCTCCACAGCTTGTGCGGGAGGTTTTGGGTTCTCGTCAGCACCAAACGCGCCAAGATTATCGTCAGACGACAACATAGACATAACTACCTCCTAAATGCTTCTCATTGTACTCGTAGCCTCGCTTTTACTGCCACGCTGCCACTTGCCACAATCCGCACACTTAAACCTGCGGTACTGAGCCGTAGCCGTAGTCTCCAAACCACGAGACTGCAAATGGTCCGACCCGCACGATACACAAGCCTCAGGCCTGCCATCGATAAGGGCTCGGTTCGGATGATTCTTAATCCACGGCAAAAACTTCTCATACAAACCAACAAGCAAGTTTACGTCCTGAATCTGATACTTTTTCATCTCACGCCAAGCCTTATCATCGCCCGACATACACTTAATCCACAGCTCAAACCCGCTGTGCTTAACCTTCGCCCCCATACCAAGCTTCTGAGCAACATAATCCAACTTGTTAGACGGAAACCGAAACCGTTGCTTAGCGACACGCATCAAATCAATTTCCTTATGCGGAGACGGCGGCATCATGTCGTTTTCAATAAACTCGCGGTACAAATGCTTCACGTCAAAGCCCGCGCTGTTCCAACCCACAACAGCGTCAGCATCATCTAAAAGCTCATGTATAGCTTTAAGCATTGTAGCTTTACCATCCTGGTGGACTGAGCTAAAGTGGACTTTACGTTGCCCATACCAACGGGCACCGAAACAGATAACTTCGGTAGAACTAACCAGTTGATTTATCGAAACGTTCTGATTCCATAGACCCCACACATAAGCCAAGTTTGGCGACGTTTCAAGGTCTAACAAAAGTATCTTCATAAATGTCCTAACCGTCTGGACAATCTTAGCGTAAAAAGGAGCAAAAAATGGATAATGTCGAGTTTGTTGGTGGAGTAGCGTGTCCCGTAGACCCCATGGAAGCTCTTAATTGCGATAGCTGCCAGTAAAAAAGGCCCCCGCAAGGGGGCCTTTTTTATTTACGACTACTTACCGTCAGCCGCTGATTTATAGTTAGCAATTGAAGTCAAAAGCGAAACAACACCAGAAAGCGCTGATACCGACAGAACGTCAAGCCACGACACCTCAAGAATGCCCACAACCTGCGAAGCAGTAATAACTGCCACAGCAGTCTGTGCCACTGTTTTAACAGCGCGTTCTACGGAATAACTTAGGTAATCAATCATGGTTTCTCCTAGTAATGATTTTGGTTAAGAGCCCTTTGAAGCGCTGTAATAGTACCACGACCCCAAATGCCATCCAACTCACCAAGGTAAAAATCATTACCTTTTAGGCGTTTCTGAACTAGTTTGCGGGTTTCTGGCCCAAGTACGCCATCAACTTTAGCCCCGCAGGAGCGCTGAATAGCACGATACGTCATAGGACCAGGCTTACCATCAATAATGCCTTCGTAACCCCAGTCACGCTTTAACACTTCCTGCCAGCGACGCCATGTCACACGGCCAAGTTTGCCGTCAACTTTAAGAGGGTCAGGCGTGTGCGACAAAACAACATTGCGGTCAATCCAAGCCATAGGGTCCTGAGTGTCTCCCCAACGGCGTGATTTGCGCAGTTCAAAGTGGAGGTGCGGGCCTGTGCTGGCACCGGTTGAGCCACTAACGTAAACCTTTGCCCCAGCAGCAATGCGGTCACCTTTGTTCCAGGTGGTGCGTTCTCTACCGTGGTAATACACGCTGTACAGATTGGGGGCGTGTTTGATAATGACAACGTGTCCTCCGCCCCGTGCGGAGTAGCCTACGTGGTTGACAATACCGTCTGCAACACAAATTACATCAAATGTGCCGCCAAAGTCGACACCGTGATGCATTTTGCCGAGTTCATTTGTGATGGGGTGTCGTCTGGGTCCGTACGGGGAGGTTACGGGACGTCCTGGTGCGGGATTTAGCAGTTTCATTAGTTTGTTCTCACTCTTACGATAACAATACCGGAACCACCATCGCCACCACCGGCAGAGTTCCACCAGCCGCCACCACCACCGCCACCAGTATTTGCGGTCCCAGAGGTTCCCGCCGTTGTGGTCCCACCAGCGCCGCCCCCGCCGGAACCACCAGCACCACCATTATTTTGACCACTACCTCCACCGCCACCCGCACGGGTTATTGAAGAACCAGTAATCGAATTGGCAACACCGGCACCCCCATCGCCGCCATCGTACTGAACAGGCACATTTCCACCAACAGCACCAGCACCGCCACCGCCACCGCCCGCACCGCTAAGAGCCGCAGTACCGCCAACGTTGCCCTGATAGGCGCTACCAACAGATGTTGTAGATGGACCAGCACCACCTGAAGAACCACCGCTGAAAGATGGATTGTTTGAATATCCATTCGGCTCACGAGCGCCACCGCCACCGCCAATAGCAAGCAAGCTTAATAGACTGGAATTATCCCCATTCTCTGATAATCCACCAGCAGCGCTTTGCCCAGCCCCACCAGCACCAACAACTACTGAATGGTTGCCGCTGGGAACATAAAAGTTTTCAACGTAAAGGTGACCACCTGCGCCACCACCACCACCGTTGCCGTAGTTTGTGGCATTACGTCCGATTCCACCGCCTCCGCCGCCACCAACAAGCAGAACATCCGCATACCCACCACGAGTAACCGTCAAAGTCCCAGACGAAGTGAACGACACATACTTGTAGTCGTACCCATCCGTATAAGTACCAGTAGCAGTATTCGAGAAGTTCGCCGGAACCTCTAGGGCGTCACCCAACAACTGCCACCTAGAGTTCGTGTTATCCCAGTA
>Ga0208162_1000751_pt1 | contig 17808 bp, 14 predicted proteins | sample CB_VirMetaG_4_FD_184539 | JGI IMG/M metagenome (GOLD analysis project Ga0208162, IMG submission 184539) | Freshwater to marine saline gradient viral communities from Chesapeake Bay - CB_1508_1M Viral MetaG (SPAdes) (version 4) | ecosystem: Environmental > Aquatic > Marine > Coastal | place: USA... | reverse complement strand
GCACCTGTTGGCGTCGCCTGCAGCTGCTGACCCGTTGCCCTTGGCTGCGCACCTGTTGGCGTCGCCTGCAGCTGCTGACCCGTTGCCCTTGGCTGCGCACCTGTTGGCGTCGCCTGCAGCTGCTGACCCGTTGCCCTTGGCTGCGCACCCGTTGCCCTTGGCTGCGCACCCGTTGCGCTTGGCTGCGCACCCGTTGCGCGCCCCCTTACATTTCGTTGAAGTCTGGCGTGTAGTCGTTGCAATCGAGCTTGTGCGCTTTGTAATCTCTGTTGTTCGGCAGTGTTTAAGCCTAAAGGATTGCTGTTCGGCTGGATAGCGGAAGGCGTTGCGGTAGGCGTTGCCCTCGCCTGCTGGCCTGCTGCCCTCACCAACGCTGACCTCGCACCGGCAGGATAATTAGCGGTCGGCCTATACTGGGGATATTGATTTAATAGCGAATCAGGAACTCGGACTTGCGATTGACCTCGAGCTCGTAAAGCTTCCTCAAACTTTGAAGCATCAGTAGTTCGCAAAGGCTTGACTTTGTTTTGTAAAACACGAAAACCTTCTGGATTATATGACTTGAGTTTACTGGCTGCTTGATAGTAATCTTCAGCCCTAATCACGTCCCCGCTCGGTGTAACTCTTGCTACGGGAGTATTTGTGAATTGTTTTTGATACTTTCTGGCATCATCGAACGCTGTCCTTACATCACGAAACTTTTGTCGAGCCGCTTTACCAGCTTGCGATAACTCGCCCAGGTTACGGGGCATTTTGGGAATTGCGAGAGGCATCTTCGGCATCGCAAAGCGTGCGGCGTTAAAAAAATGACGAAATGCATTACTTTGCTTCAGTACCGCGCGTCCGTTCTTTATTTCATTCTCCAGCCATAATGCGGTCGCCGCACGCATGTCATTGTAGACGCTGTGAGACGACACTGAAGAGAGCTTCACACGATCATCAAAGACAAGATCTACGCCAAAAGTAAGGGCCATAGTGCTCATTCGCTGTCCTCCTTCTTCTCAGCGGCAGCGCGCGCCACTTGCTTCGCAGAGCCGATTCTTCGGCGTTTGGCCTCTCGATCCCGGCGGTACTCTTGTAAGGCTATCGCGGAGCCAAGAAGACCAACTCCCCCAATGCCGGCTTTCACAGCCGGTGACAGGTTGCGATATTTCTGACCGATGCCGGTGGCAAAGTCTCGAATCTTGTCTTTCGTAGTCGGTACCGACGCCTCAAGCGTCCCTAAAAGACCTGGGTAGCTGCCGTGTAGGCGGTTCGTCTGAGCCTTGAAAGCCAAACTTTCCGCGTTGCGCCTGGCAATGTCATACTTCAGGCGTTCAATCAGAGAGGGGTCTCGCATGTTAGCGCGGCGCACACCCTGCTGCGTGCCAAGCAGTACTGCTTCGCGCAGACTTCGTGGCTGGGGCCTAAATTCACGCGCCAACGTGGGCAAGTCCGACTCAAAATACACTCCGGAAGCAGCGCGCTGTTGGGGTGTCAGCCCTGCAAATCGCAGTGCGGCGGTGCTTGCTTCATCGACCTTGCGTAGACCTCGGGTCACATCGAACACTGGGTCTCTAAAGGAAAACGCGCCTGCTCGAGCAGGCGCAAAACCGCCGCCCATTGAAGCGGCTTGCTGACGCGCTTTTGTCTCGGGGTCCATGCCAGAAAAGATGTCACCAAGGAACGACTGTTTCGTGCGCTGCTCAGCGTATTGAGCGGCGTACTGCGCAGGGAGGACAACCTCAGCGTGATACTCTTGAAAGACATGCGGCGCGCTGCTGTGCTTATCGACCATCTCCATCAACTCTGCGTTTGCGACGCCGGGGGCTGTGCACAGGTTCGTGATTTCGCCTAAAAAGCGCTCGATCAGCTCTGGCATTTCAGCGTCTTGTGACGCAGACATCTTGTAGACATCGGCCGCCTCTTTCAGTGCGCTCTTTGCCCATGCTTCTGACTCTTTGATGATGTCTTCCAGCACGCCAAGAGAAATCTGACTCTTTTTATCTTTCCACTTGACCTTGTTGGCCCAGTAAGCTGCGCTAGATGGCCCCTTGTTGATGTTTTTCCTGTGCCTAGCCTTAAAACTCTCTCGCTGCTTTTCGCTGCGATTGGTCTTTGCTCCCTGCTCACCAAAGCGAATGGTTTTGACCTCGCCGTCCGTCTTGGCAACGACGACGTGACTCTTTGTCGGATGGTTGGGAGTGCGCTTCGGCTTGTTGTAGCCCGATACGCCTGCGCGCTCTAAGCGCGGGTCTTTCTTTTTCTTTTCGCCAGACTCTTTTTTCTTGTCTTTCTTCTTGGACGAACGCTGTGCCGCCTTCAACGCGCTTTCTTCGGGATAGTCATCGTCCCCCGGCTCCGCAGGTGCCTCTCCGCGCCTTTTCTTGGCGTTGATATTATCCCACAGCCCTCGTTTGCTGGTCTTAGCGCGGGGTGTGACGATCCATTCATATTGTTCAGACATATCAACCTCTTCGGGAGGACGTCTTGTCGGCAAGGTTTTCCAAGTACGCAAGAATGCGCCGTTGGCGATCCTTTAGCAAGGCTAGCTCATTGTCATCTATTTTGTCGCCATAGCTCAAGTACTCCTGGACCGCTGCCTTTAGAGTAGCGTCAGCGTTGTTTGTCTCTTTGTTACTGTCTGACAGCTGTGTGACGTAAGGCGGAACGATGCTTGTGCGAAAGAACCCTTCGGGCGGATTGTTTGCAAATGTTTCTGGGCCTTCCTCGACTGCACCTGATGCGACGTCAAACTCGCGCAACGTGACTTCTCGCAACCCAAAGCCGTAGATCGAGTCGTCACTCTGCCAGGGCTCATAGTCAGACACAGGCATGATGTTGGACGTTTCCAAATTCCGGTCAAATCCCAGCGGAAAGCCGCGGAACATGTCCGGCTGCGTACCCCATGGCCGTGTGTGGTACTTCTCTATCCACTTGAACACGCCCTCACTGGTCGTACCGCCGCTCTTTAGATTGAAATACTCGTTGATGATCTGCTGGCAGGCAAACGAGATCGGAGGTGACGTCGCAAGCAGGCCTTCTGCTTTTTCTGTCGCGTAGTTTTTGCCACACACACCTGGGTGCTTTAGTTCTGCCAGAATGCCATCTATGCGACCTTGCTCATCAGCGGTCGGCTCGCTTAAGTAATCATCAAAAGCCTGCTTCACACTCTCTAAGTCTACAATGGATTCAGATCCAAACATGGGCAGGTAGACCTTCTTGCCGATGTTTTCACTGTGGTAGCGCTCGTCAAGATATCCATCCTCGCCGAAGATGACAGTGTTCTCAACGTCGTCACCTGCCAAGCCATCGTAGTCAAGATCTTCGCCAACATGCCTGACATGTGACAGCGACAACACCCACTGCTCAGTGTTTTGCTGAGAAGAGCTCGTCGCTTGAATGCCCGTGACGTAGCCAACGAAGCTGCGTCCCTGTTGATTGGCTTTTCCAAGCCTACGGAGCTCTTCGACCAGCTTTTCGATTTCAGCGTCCAGAAATTTTATGTCGTAGTCTAGCGCTTGAACGCAGCTACCATAACCTCCAGATCGATCCGTAATTGTTTTTTCATAGCCTTCCAACTCTTTAGTCGTCGGAAGCTTTTGTATCACTCCGCCTTCGCCGGGGTGTATTTTAGCCCCATCGCCCTTAAGAACCGCGTCAAATGTTTGTCTGTAGCGGTCGCTTTGTATGTCGCCTTGGAGCATACCGAATCCAAGATCAGCGGCGCTTGCAAGGGGAGTAGATACGGCGCCAGCCGTAAGAGGCTGACGTTCCGCAGACCGTTCTTTCCTGCGTGCTATCGTGCCTTCTTGCAGCAGCTTGACAAAAGTTTTGCCGACATTGACTTGCGTCGCAGTACTGCCGTCTTTTGTGTACGCACCGTCTAATTTTTCCGGGTCAACGGCGTCGATAACATTGTTGTCGTACAGTTGAGTCGACAGAGACTTTAAGTTGCGTACCCACCGACTCATCTCTCGCATGCGGCGCAAGTGAGCAAGCAGGCCGGCACGAGCACTGGCAAGCCTGGACCTCAAGTTACGCAGTTGACGAAGCATCCCGACGCGAACCGATTGTTCGGGTGACAGCGTCGCTGTAAAACCTTCACCAGTGCCCCGAATCACAAGGCAGGGCGCCCCAGGTACAATGCCGACTGCAGTGCGCACAATGACCTGAGCAGTTCGTGGCTCCAGGCGGGTATCCCAGTGATTGTTGACAACCCAGGAGCGCATGTAGTCTTCCCACTGCGAGGCTGCTGCCATTTTCGACAGGTGGCCAAAGGGCAGCACTTGCGCCCTGACGCCAGCGATGTACTCGGTCTTCAGTAAATTTACGGCATTGATAGGGTCGTCATGACTGTCTTCCAGGGCTGCGTTCAAGTCCGAAACGTTGGGTGCTGTGAACTTCTCGATGCGCGTCTTCGCGCCTGGCCCCTTACCTGGCTGCCCACGACCTATGGTGCGCGTGATGCTGTTTAAGCCTGGCTTGTTCATCGTAATGCGTTCAATCATCTCAGGTACGATGATGTTGCACTGAGGGGGCGCAGCCCACCACAGCTTCGGCAAGAGCACGTAGGTGTTGAGTCGGCAAAATATGTTGCTGTAGTAGCGTGCTGGTCGTATGGGCGGGAGGTCTTTGCGAATTCTTTCAGTTTTTCTGATTGTACGCTCTCCCCCTCCGGGCATAATCGTCACTAAAAGAATAAGCGGCCGTTTAGGGTGTTCGCCTGTCGGCGCGAAATCAGTGCGAGACACTGCACGGTATTTATAACCAACCTTAAACACGTCGGCTCTGGGCACGGTTATCAGGCCACCGCCTCCACCGGCAAAGCGTGCGCTGCCAGACGCGATGATAAATTTTTGCCCGCCCGCGAATACGGGAAGTCCGGCATTATTCTGCTTTGGCAAAGTACAGGTCACGACTGTGTTGCCCTCTGTCAACTGGCCTGTCGTCTGACCTGCTCCATATACGGTTGTGTCAAGCTCCACCACTTGCTTGTTTTCATCAATATACACATACTTTTCCCCTCGCTTTTCCACCTGCCCAGCGCCAACGGGCATGCTCCCTGTGTCGAAAAGGACATGCTTGCCCCACTTGACGATGGCGTAGGGTCCAGTCTTCACCTTACGTTCGGTTGTTTTTGTTTCGTAGTTTTCACGAGGCTTCGGTGCAGGCACAATGGGCCAATAGGCCGGCGCGGGCACGGAAATCATTCGATATCCGACAAAGTCCAGCAACGTTTGCATTGCATCGCGCAGCGGCACGACGTAAGACCCTTGAATCTTACTTCGTACAAACTTTTGGAATGTCGTTGTACCTATCAGGCGCTGCGCGCTGTAGTCTTCCTCGATGATGCCAATTTGGTTGGCCAGACGATTCCAACTGTAGCGGTGCAGCCACATGTCGTTGATGAGCGCCGGGTACTGAGCCATTAGGCTTCTTATACCCGCTGCGTAGGATTTGTCTTTTGTCAGCAGCTTAGCCAGCGCATCGGCAAAGCTCGTGCGCTTTTTGCCGTGCAGCACAGTCTTAGGCTTGCCCTGCCTCTTGATGTCCTGGCCAAAAAAGCGCTTTTCGACATCTGTTAAGGTGCCGCGTCCGCTCGTCAGCTGAATTAGCTGAGTCAACTCCAAATCAACGTCAAACCCTCGGCATGACAACTCCACTGCGTGGCCTTGACGGGCTGTGCCTAAACTGGAAACCGTATCGACGACGCCCGCGCACAAAAATATCAAACCGAAGTCTTCCATGCGCTCAATCAACCCATCGTCTCCGATCTGGATTTGATTGGGTGCGTTCGTCAGCGGATCAACGTGGCTACCGATGGTCTTCTCTGCGGCTTCAGCAAGGAAGTCCGTCTCCATGTATTTCTGATTGAAGGGGAGCAAACCTACGCGGTTTGGATCAGCCTCATAGGTTGTTCTTTTTGTACCCAGCTTGCCTGCTTCGACGTGAAAGACGTGAACCTGCGTGGACGGCAGTATAAACTCCGCTTCATATGACGGCAGCAAGGACACGTTGAACTGGATACCCCCATTTGTCCCCCAAGACGCAGACACTCCAGAGACGGGCACGCGGATGCCCTCCAAGTAGACGACTTTGCTGTATGAGGGAAACATGTGTCCTGCCTAAAAGAGAAAGTCTTTGGCCGCTCGCCCTGCTTTGGTCAAAGCAGTGTCGATGCCGTTCTCAATCTGCCTGCTGGTTTTATCGCGATACCTGTTTTGATTACCCGGACTGCCATAGGGGTCGTTTAGACCTCGCGCACTCAACGCTGAGTTTTGTGTGGCAATTAACCCCCTGCGGACAGCGCCAAGGTCAAACACCTGTCGGCCTGTCTCTGCGTTTGTTGCCGCTGCAATCGCTGTCAATCGTGCGATGTTTAGTTCATACACCAATTCTTCATCCCTTTTGGGGTACGACAGCGCAGGCTCTTGCAATATCAGTGGATCTACCCCATCGCCCTGAAGTAGTTCAAATTCATAAGCGTCTATGGCGCTACCGACTATTGGTGCTGCGGATGTAAAGGATTCATCACCGGGCACAAGTTGGTTTTTGTAGAAATCAATGACAGGATCCTCATCCTGTCCCACTTTCCCCGGTCCAACCCGCACGGCGTCCGTCTCTGTGTTATCTACCACGTCTCGCAGTACAATTTGGAATGTGATGGGCAGCACCATCCAACTGCTTTGAAAGCTGTGCGTGCGATTGACCTCGCACTGCATCATGTAGCCCCGCCAAGTCACATTGTCTATGGTCAGATTGATGGTGGTCCTGTTGATGATGCATCGACGAGCGCGCAGGTACTGCTCCCAGTTGGCCATCCACTCACGAAACCAGGGGAAGTTGGCTGACTCTAGAAGCACTCCGCTTACCATGAGAATGTCCGGCTCTTCGCCGATGTCTGACAGATACCAGTCCCCGTAGCTTCGTATGACCTGGGTCGCCTCAGATGGCGCCCACCGCATGCCTTGCATGATAAAGTTTGTGGTCCCAGGCCCTGCACCGCCTTTGTAGCACGAGTTAAATATTTCGATGGGTTTTTTGTCCTCCATCGAAATGACTTCCAGGGTGGCCCAGTTGGGTTTTTGCGGAAATACGCCGTAACCCGGACGCCGGACTGTTATTGCATCGATCACATCTGCATCATCTTCGCCAGATGGCGCAGGCGTATCTGCAGCTCGGCTATACGTTCTGTCAGACTTTTCTGGCGTGTCCCTTTTACTCTGCCCTGCGGTCACGCGAACAGATCTACGCAGTGCTTTTTTTGCCGACGGTATCGTAACCATTACTTCTCCGTGACGTGTGCGAGCCGTTTACGCCAAGTAGAAGGCAGCACGGCGGGCGTCTCTGGGACATTGTTGGATAACGCAATGACCTTCATCTCTAAACGCAACATCAGATACATCTCAGGCGAGATGTCAGACCACGTTTGCATAGAGACGCGCCGTCCCTGCCGTTGGTAAGAGTCATTTTGCAGTTCGTACTTCTGTGTCATCAGTCAATCTCTATTAATTAGGCAGTGAGGTATCTCCGTGCCGCGCCCCTTTTCATCCTTTCCCTCCCCCGTTTCCTGTCCCTCCCCCGTTGTCGAACAACTTAAAGCCTTGTAGGGTGACCTTTAAGGCGCCGCCAGATGACACACTATCAAATGCTTTCTTCAAGCCTACAATGGCTTCTGCCGCGGCGGCCTGCTTATCTTTCTCATTAGCGCGTGTGCGCTCTTCGTTGCCAAAGTTTGACTTAAATGTTCTGTCAAGTACGCGCTCAAAGCCCGCTAAGAAATCTGAGGCACCTTTAGGCCCGCGCAACTGATGAACCATGGAGTTGTACTGGCTCTGAATGCTGTCATCACTCATGCCTTCCATTTGACCCTTGGGAGTGAACGTCCCGACAACCTGCCGCATTTTTTCCATGCCGGTCATGCCACGTGCACCGGACACATCTGACAGCAGATTCATGACCTGTCGCTGATCTCGTACTCTACCGCTTAGCAGCTTTTCCATGGCCCCAATCTGGTCGCCAGACAAAATTGCGCTGACCTTTGCAGGGCTCATGGCACCAAACCGTCTGAACCCTTCCGCAATGGCTTCCTTGTTCAAAGATAATTTTCCGCCGCTCCGACTAATGCCGCCTTCAATAGCCATTCTCGACAAGGCTGAGAAGTCATCGTCACCGGCAATCATGCCTTTGAAGCCTTCTATGCTCTGCTGAATCTTGCTTAAGATTTTGCGCTGGGGCGCTTTACCTTGCCCTGCCATATCGGCCCGAACATTTGTCAGTTCCTTACTTATGGCATCTAAGGCCCTGGGATTATTTTCAGCGAGGTAGGACAATACGTCTTGTCCGCTTTCGTCAGCGTCTTCAATGGCCCTCTGCAAGTCGCTTACAATATCCTCGCTCAGTCCAAGGTTTGGAGACCTTAACACTGCAACAGCACTTCTGAACTCCGCACTCCTGCGACGGCGGGCCTGCCGCATGGCGCCGCGCACCAAATTGTTTTGTGCGCCTTGAAATGCCATTTGAGCGCTTTGCATGTTTAAAGTAGCAGTACTTGTGGCAGCCGCCTTTAAATCCCGCGCGAGATTAGGGCCTCCACTTTGCAGAGCTTTTTGCACTGCACCTGGATCACGTAAGGCTTCAAAGGCGTTCGAGTCACGACGTAATCTTCTGGCTAAATCGTTAGACAAGACATTGTCTTCGACCAGTTCACTGATTAGATCGTCGGGATTCGCGCTTTTTCCGCTGAAAGTGCCGTATTGTCCGATCAGAGTTCCGAGTGCAGTCATTTGACGATCTTTACTGAAGAACTGCTGACCTGACACCCGCCGTATTGCATCTTTCACTGTAGCTTCTGTGATTTCTGAACTGGTACCGGTGCCCGTGGTACCTAGTTCAGACAGCGCAGTAAGAACACCAGAAGCACGGCCTAGCATCTCGGGCCTCAACTTGCCATCCTCAATAAACCGGTCTGAGAGCACTTCATCGGGGACTGCGCCCTTAAAAGCGGCAAAAGGTGATACCGTTAAAGCCCCCTTAGAACCTTGGATGAATCCGCTTAGGTCAGAGTCGCCACGCGCAGCATCTGCAAAAATGCCTTCAGCCGTCGCTTTGAGGTCATCCAAAAGGTACCGCTCTACACCCCCTTCGCCGAGCCGTTTAATTTCTTTATTTATAGCATCTAAAGTTATTTTATTCGTCCGGCCATCACGGTCGAATAAAAATTTGCCCCCAACTCCTGAATATCCGCCAGACGCCGTTCGATGATCATATTTCTCTAGCAGACGAAATAAATCTTTTATTCGTTTATTACCAGTGCCGTCTATATCGTACTGCCCAGTGACTCGGTTATAAGTACCAAGAGCCTTACGGGAAAAGTATGCGCCTTGTTGTCTTTGTTCACCAAGAACGCGCGCAGGCCCAGATACCCCTATCCCCAAAGCATCTTCTACAACTGCACCTCCTACCTCTTGGTAGGCCATGGACAAGAATTGTTCGTTGGAGATGTTGCTCTGGCCTGACTTGCCTGCCAATGCTTTGCCTATATCTCCACCAAAGCGGCGAAGCATCTCGTTCATCTGGAGACGTTGTTGGCTGTTTAGCGTCTCCATCTTCGTGCCTTTACCAAATAAGATTTTCGCTAATTGATCGCCTCTGTCACCACGAAGCAAAGCTCCCTTGTTTCGACGTAGAGACTCAATGTTGCCTTGAGAGAGATTGACTTGCTCAGCGACTCCCGCGCGCGCACTGTACTCATCGAGGGATTCTTTTAATCCCATGTCGTTAAAGTACGCGTCGTAAGCGCCATAGGCTAACCCTCCTATACCGCCTACAATAGCCCCTACTCCTTGAGTGACAACGGGGATTGGAATAAAACTAGCAGCAGTAGCGCCCATCGCCGCTCCAGTGGCTCCATAACTTGCAGTCTGGGCCAGGCCCGCAACAAAATTTAAAACTCCGCTGTCACCTTCTTTGCCCTTTGTAGCTGCGCGCGATGCGCCGGCATACCCTACGATGGCACCTCCGATGCCACCTAGTATTGCGCGGGGTATGCCACCTCTTAATCCCCCTGCCGCAAATCCTGAAAGACCGCCAAACGCTGCCCCTGCAAGCCCTGCGCCTGTCGCAAAGCGCTCTTTCTCCATAATACTAAGCTGGTCCCGTACGTCCTTACCTAACCCTGCGTTAAATGCACGACGGAAATCGTCGCCTTTTGTCGCAGCCAACATGCCCATCTGGCGTTGGTTAAGCCTCACAATTCTTCCGGTGGTAGGGTCAAACTCCGCGCCCATGTCACGCGCGATGGCTTGCAAGTACTGGCCAGCGTTGCCACTGCGTGTTCTGCCGAACAGGTCTGTGCCAAAATTAATTGGCCCTTCATCTCCTAGGCCTCCTGCCATCGCCTCCGCCAAGGAGCCTACGGGCGCCCGCATTCGCCCGCTCGAACTCTGACTGAGCAACGTTTCAGCGATGTTATCTATGGCCTTGTTTAGTCCCCCGCTCAGACTACCAACCGCATACATACCTTGCGCTATTCTACCGTCGAGAATTTGTCTTCGCGCCGCTACATCGACGCCTCGAACATTGACGTTGTTGTTAAGCGCGGCAGTGATCGCAGGATTTTTGATAAGGCTCATGAGATCACTGCCGCTGGCAGTGAAGTCAAAATCGCCACGCATGACCTGGGCGCTGACAGCGCGCATTGCGCCCATGTCCATATTGCCAGTGCCATAAGTGCGCTGGCGTCCGTACAATGCGGTCGACACTCGCCGGTTTGTGTCCTCAAAGTTGCGAAGAAGCGCCTCGCCTGCACGCTGGAACGTCGTAGAAAGCGACGAGTTGATTCGCTCTATGACGTTTTTGTACGTATCTGCTACCGAAGTCACTTTGCTCATGCTGGTGTCTCGGGCAGTCAGCGCTGTGTTGCGCATGTCCTGCAATGACCCCATAAACTCAGCACGAGGCTGACTGCGCAGAAAACTCAAATACTGCATCTGCTCCTGCGCGTCGCTGATGCCCATGCTCTGCAGGAACTTGAATTGCTCGCGGCGCGCACGAAGAGGATCTGACCCACCAAACTTCGCGTTGATTGCACCCACTCGCGCCAGGACCACGCCTCCCATCATCCCCATGGCGTCGTCCATGACGTCGTTCATGGCGTATGGGTCCATCTGACGCAGTCGGGCCATTCTCAGAGTCGAGCTCTTACCTGCTAGAGTTGCCCTCACTCCACTTTCATCAATGCCGCCATAAGGGTTGAACATGTTGCTGATGGCGGCCAGTCCTCCCCGGCTCTGCGCCATGCCCATTTGTATCTGCGCCATGCGCTGCGCCGTACCCATCACGCCGCCCATCCGATCGACATACTGCGAACTTAACGCGCCAGTTCGGGACATAAATGCGGTCGTCTGCATCGACCGAGTCGCAAGGTCAGCAGCCGTCTGTCGGCTAATCCCTAATTGGTCGGCTGCAGCCATGGCGGTGTGCATGTTTGACTGAACATCGCCCAGAGAAGCACCAGTCATAGCCGACGTGGTTGTCATCTGACGCAGGACGTGACGCCGACTGCTGCTGGTCTTAAAGCCCATCTGATCAATGGACTTGTAGACGTTGATGGCTTCCTGAATGTCTCCGCCAATCTGCTGTGCGATGCTCTTCATCTCGCTCAGCGCAGACCTGAAAGACGACGACATTTGACGCACGGAGCCAGTGTTGATCATCCCCATGCCGCCGAGCATCCCCATCATGTTCCGGGATTGCCCTGCCGTCATGCCAAAGTCACTGCCAATTGCCCGCATGTTCGCGTTAAGCTGACTGACCTGCTGCGGCGTACTCAGAGGCATCTGAGTCGGAGACAACACCGACTGAGAGCCAAAGCCAACTTGAGGCATGGTACGCAAGAGTGATCGGGTGGCCAGGAAATTGCGCTGACCCTCCAACATTTGTCCGCGTATGTAATCAGCTGTCCCTCCAAGGACTCTCGATGCGCCGTAGGCACCTGCAACGGCAGCGGCGCCTCCAATCAAGGCGCCTGGCTTGCCACTCATGACGTTGCCAATGGCTGAAAAGCCCGTGGAAAACGGATCAGCGAGACCTACGACGCGTGCGGCGCGAGTCATCCCCATCATACCAAGGCCCATGCCAGCGACCATTGGCGCCATAGTCGCAGTGCCTGCGCCGAAGTTTGTGATCCCAGCCGTGATGCTTGCGGCGTTGCGCTCAACCTCGCTGGCAAATGCCGAGCCCATAGGCGGCTGCGCTTGTTGGGCGAGCATGCCACGAGCCATCATCAATTGCTGGGTTGGATCGAGCATGCCCTGACTCCTAACTCATCGTGGGGTGGTGCTTTACAAGCCACGCGTACAGGTCCGCGCTGTTCTTCTCACCCAATAAAATCTGCTTACCCCAGTAGCTGGGTACAAGAAGAAAATGTCTGCCGGGCGGCAGGGGCTCTACGCCAAGAGCAAATCCTCTGCCCCTTGATCTTGGAGTGTACCTGATAAACTCCAAAGTCCGCAGTATGTGAGGGTGCTCTTTCCAGTCTTTGACGTGACGAGGCCACCACGTCAACTCTAAGTCGGGCACAAGCGTCACATCCTGGTCTTCGCGATTGGGATAAAACGCTCGATTCTGGAACTCTTTGTCGCCATTCCATAAGGGGTCAAGCGCGTTGGCACAGCAATACAAATCACACTGCGCCAACCGCACGACCTCTTTGAGTTTTGGTCTCTTTAACATGATTGGCCTTAATCTGCCGTGACGGCGTTTTGCTGGTCTGCAAAAAGGTACTCATAGTCTGCTTTGCGCTGACCGCTGTGATGGCGAATGAAATGTTCTAAAAACAGATGCATGATGAACTGCACGAGAATTTCCTTCTCCAACGCCATGAAGCCTTTGTGAGATCCGCCCTTGGCCTCGACCACGTGAGCGTAGGCAGAACTGAACTCGTCCACCTTAATCTCAGCCAGTTCAATCAACACTGCTCGCTGCTTCTTCGTGATGGTCCCTGAGTCAGTAATAGATGCGATGACCTCCTCCACCCTGCTTTTTAGCTCTTCGGGCACATTGAAGTGTGTCGTCACTTCGTATAGCCCTGCTGCGCGAAGGAGCACGGTTTGAAATGTCACCTCGAAGTTTGAGCACTGCGTTAGGAAATCGTCCCGGGTAGTATCCATCAGTAACCCTCCACGTTTATGACGTCCGCTATGGCCGCACGGCGCATTGTAGGCTGGGAGCGTCACAAAAGGCCAAGCAAGGGACTAAAAAATAACCCGCGCCACCTTCAGCAACGGGCGGGCGCGACTGATGTCACGCCTGGTTATTTTGCGTCGGTACAGCCCTTTGCAACGCAGTTGGGGCAGACATGCTTTTCGTCGTGCAGTGCCCACCCGTAACGCTCTACAAGCGCTTTGTTGATGGCCTGTGCGGTTCTTTCTGGACCGACAAACAGTAAAACAACTCCGCAACAGTCACACCACACAGTAAGGGAGCGTATGATCATGATGTCCTCGACTTTTTGTGAGAGAAGTAATTGCGACAGGTCTCTGATGACAAGCGTAGTGCGAAGACTAAACTTGTCACCTTCCTTATGTCCATGAGCCTCTGTGCCTGCTCGGCAGGACTGCTTAAAATGACAGGCGTACATACGCGTAGGAGCAGCCATGACACAATCCACGTTCCGCATTCTGCTTGTTGACGATGATCAAGAAGACTGCGCAATCCTCAAAGCAAAGTTTGCGGAAGCGCAGCGCGCATCGTTTATCGTAGAAGACGTGCGCACTGCCATCGAAGGCTTGGCAAAGCTGCAAGAGTCTGGCTTCGACGCAGTCTTGGTAGACCTCAATTTGGAAAACGGCAGCGGTTTAGACTTCATCGCAGCACTAAGTGAGCATGGCCATACGCTGCCTGCAATCATGATAACAGGCGTCGTGACCCCGTCGCAGATTGCCGAGGCGCATGATGCGGGTGCTGTGCAGATCCTCTCGAAAGACAAAATCAACAGCGAGAGCATCGACATCATCACAACAATGGCAGTGCAAACAGCCAACGCCTCTACGGTTCCAGCCAAATTGCTTGCCATCAGCCGCATGATGGTAACCAAGAAGGACCTCAAAGACTTCAGTCTCCGATTTGAGCAGTTTGCTCAGGCAACGGAGGCCGAGCCGCCTGACAGCAACGCGGCGCTGTGGGAAAAGGTCACGTACCGGATTGAGCGCAAGCCTGTCATATGGCTGATTGGCGCAATCATGACAGCCTTCTTCTTACTCATCCTGATTTTCTTAACACTGCTCCATCCCGAAATCGTTGACCTGCTTGGAATACACAGCCTACGCGAAGGTACGCTGCCATGAAACGGTGGATGGCCCACACACTCAGGCGCGCAGCGCACTGGATTGACCCTGACGGCAAAGACATTGCCAAACCCAAAGCGCTGTCAGCGGCAAACGCTGGGAACCATACGCAGGCGATACAAAGCGTGAAGGACATGGGCGTACGCTGTGAACGACTCTTTGAAGTGGTTTACAAGCTGACGCCCGTGATGATCAATGCGTGGGGACCAGACGGCAACCTTATGCTGTGGAACCCCGCATGTGAGCAGACACTGGGCTACACAATTTCTGAGGTCATGGGCTTGTCGGATGTTCATGCCGTGCTGTACTGCGGGAAAGACGCACAGCGCAGCCGCGAACACGTCAAAGAAGCAAATGGCAAACTTGAGAAGTTCTGCGTGCGCATCAAAGATGGGTCATGCCGTCAGCAGCTGTGGGCGAATCACAAAACAAAGTCTGGCGTCATCGTAGGGTTTGGGTTGGATATTGATCGCCAGGAAAAAGCCTACGAGCAACTGCATGAATCCATACAAACCTTGAAAGAGGCCAACAGCGAGTTGGAGCAATTCGCTTACATTGCCAGTCACGATTTACAAGAGCCACTGCGGAAAATTTTAGTCAACGCAGATCGCATGAAGCGCAGCTGGGATTCATTTCAAGTTGCTGCAAACGCGGGTGATGAGGATACAGCCGGCCGTATGTTAAAGCGCATAGACAGCGCGCTTGACATTGTCAGCAGCGCGGCTGAGCGAAACAGCGCGCTTGTACATGATATGCTTATGTTGTCGCGTGCGATGTCGCATGACATCATACCTGTAGTTGTTTCGCTGGATGTTATCCTCCAGCGCTGTGTTGATGCTGTTGGTGAGAAAGTTTTGGCACTCAATGCATCAATCACACTAAACCCCTCTCCAATGCCGGAGGTGTTTGCATGCGCCGACGACGTCTTCCGTATTTTCCTAAACGTGTTATCGAATGCGTTGAAGTTTACCATCGACGGCCGCAAGCCAGCCATATCGATCACCGCACGGTCTCTAACAACACAGACAGTGGAGATCGTCGTCTGCGACAACGGTGCAGGGTTCCCTTCGTCTCGCAACGAAGAAATCTTTTTACCCTTGAAGCGTGCGCATACGAGGTCAGATTATGAGGGTACAGGCCTCGGTCTTTCAATTTGTCGCAAACTTGCGCAACGAAACAATGGCTCCATCAAAGGTGAGGGCTACCCAAACGAGGGGGCGACGTTTATCGTTCGCCTTCCAGCAGCGGAGAATTCTGCTAGTGGCACAGATCACCAATGAGCCAATCAGAATACTGTTTGCTGAGGACGACGACAGCGATTTTCTCTTGATTGAGGAAGCGCTGGAGGATGCAGGACTGGCGAATCCATACGACCGCGTATTGGATGGAGAGCAGCTGCTGGCTCGATTGAGGGACAGTGAAGTTCCAAAGCCGGATATCATCCTCTTAGACCTCAACATGTCGCCGATGGGAGGCATCGAGGCTCTGAATCACATCAACGCAGACCCATCGCTGAGGAACATTCCTGTGGTTGTACTGACGACCAGTCAGACAGACCGTCATAAGTGCAAAGAGCTCGGCGTGGCCGACTATCGCATCAAACCAACGACGCAGGATGAATTGATAGGCATACTAAAAGATGTCCTGGATTGCGCAGAACTGGTCATCGGATAGACTAGACGCTGCTCCTTTGCTCAGATATCTTGCGCTTCGTTTCACGAAAGGACGTTTGGCAATTTGGCTGAACGTCTTTTTTTTCTACTGATGGAGGGAAAAACCATGCAGTTTCTGAAACGCTTTTCCTTGCTGGTGGTTGTCGCCGCCATTTTCTTTGCTCCAATCACCGTGTGGGCTGAGGACGCCGCGCTGCCGGCTGAGTCGGTAGACGCAGGCGATGCCGACGCAGCACCCCTGGAGGTTGATGTCGCTGTCTTTGATGAAGTGGTTGTCACTGCTGATAAAAGCGCGTTGCCGCCAGTCTCAAAGAACGAGCCGAAAAATGTTGACGAAGCCATTGAAGCGGGTAAGGGCTTCTACGCTGCGGTCAAGGACGGCGACGCTCGTACCGCGGTTGCGTTTGCGCTGATGCTGTTGATCTTTGGTGTTCGTCGCTTTGCCGACTTCATTCCGTCCAACGCATGGCCTTACGTTGCCATTGGCACGATGGTGGCCATCGCTGTCTTAGACAGCCTTTTATCTGGCGCTTCAATCCTCAAGGTGGTTTTTGACGCCATCAACGTCGGCTTGGCTTCGGGCGGCGCGTGGGGACTTCTCAAGCCTGTCCTTAAAAAGTACGTGACAAAAGGCTCTAAGGAAGAAGCCCCGGCTTCCTAAGCTTGGTCTGGTCCGAGACGCCGCACACCCGCCGTCGGCGTCGGAGCAGCCTTACGCGGCGCAACTTGGCGCTCTACTGGACGGTCGTCTGGTCCCAGCATCTGGTGCCGTGGCCTGACGTCTTTGTAGCTAAATGGCTGCGCAGCGAAGCGTCGCGCGTAAGGTGCGTGACTTCGCCACGGCGAGTCAGCAGCACCCCCGAAATTCCATCGAACAAAGTCCTGAATGGGCCTTTTGATGTAGTTGTAGAAGCGCGGGGTCGACTCTGCATTGAACAGCCCGCTGAAATCTGAGAGGGCTGTCATTGGGTCTGGCAAATGTTCGCGCAGTTGCGCCAATCCCCCTGCGAGATTGGATGAGCTGATGTCGCCGCGTGCTGCTGCGCGAGCAATTGTCGCTCTGTTTTCAGGCGCCACAGGAGAGCTGGCCTTTCGCATATTCAGGGCACGAGCACCAGACTCGCGTAGGCGTGCTTTCAACGTCATGACCTTGCCTCGTTACTTGTTAGATTGCCCGTCCTGCTCGCTCCCATCATGCCACTGAAGGATACGAAAGACGGGACCGCCTTCAAACTCTGTCTTTATCATACCCGCTCTTGTCAGCGCTGTAATCAAACGCATAGACACTGGCCTGTCGTGATATTCAGCGTTGCGTGCCCAGCTTTGAGGCACGTAGTCCTTTCCCTGCTCGTCGGCAGCTTCAATCATCTTAAACATCAAGCTACGTACATAGTCACTCTTGATGCGCGTGTAGTAGTTGACTTCCATGCGACCGACCATCACGAACCTCCTATGGGTGACAGGTAAAAAAATACATCCAGTAGGACTTGAACCTACGACCTTCGCCTTGTAAGGGCGCTGCTCTGACCAACTGAGCTATGGATGCAAAGCGTGACTTTGGCCCAACAAGGGCACTTGAGCCGTTAATGATTCAAGTGCACTTGAATCATCGACTCGTCCCGCCAAGTAGAGCATGATCCACCTCCACCCTACACGGGGCTCTCACGCTGGCGGAAGGTCAAGGTCAAACAAAACCTTCCGACAATAATAGCACCAGTGGGAGTCGAACCCACACGCCACAGATGGGCATCGGATTTTAAGTCCGACGTGTCTACCAATTCCACCATGATGCCGCAAAAGGAGAG
>Ga0208162_1000749_pt1 | contig 17816 bp, 9 predicted proteins | sample CB_VirMetaG_4_FD_184539 | JGI IMG/M metagenome (GOLD analysis project Ga0208162, IMG submission 184539) | Freshwater to marine saline gradient viral communities from Chesapeake Bay - CB_1508_1M Viral MetaG (SPAdes) (version 4) | ecosystem: Environmental > Aquatic > Marine > Coastal | place: USA... | reverse complement strand
CCATTGTTACAAGTAGAGTTGAAACCCCAACCAACCCGGACGTTGCGATTGCACTCAACACCCTTCGAGAAGTGTCACGCGAAGTACAAGCTGAAGGCTGGACTTTCAATAAAGAATACGATTATCCCATCACTCCTGATTCTAACAATGAAGTAAACATTCCTAATAATGTTCTTCAAATGGATCTGAATCAGAGCTACACCCAGAATATGGATCGGGATAGCATTAACCGTGGAGGTAAACTCTATGACCGAACTGCTCATTCATATAAATGGCTTGATGAAACTATCTATGTAGATATTATTTGGGAGTTGGACTGGGGTAGCATTCCTGAACCAGTTCAAGCATTTATTGTAGCACGTGCTGCTGCTATTGTCTCCAGTCGTATTATTGGTGATGGTGCTCAATACCAAGTGTTGCAGCAAAAAGAAGCGTTTACTCGTGCTATGGCTTTGGAGTATGAAACTAGCCAAGGAGATTATAGCTTCTTCGGTAGTCCGAAAGGTCAAAACTATTACCAAAGCTATCAACCGTACCATACCTTGCAACGCTAATGCCAGCAGTAACACAACTGACACCAAACTTTCTTGGTGGTGTCTCAAGACAAAATGATGACAAGAAACTAAACGGTCAGCTTACTGAATGCATCAACGGTTACCCTGATCCTACCTACGGTCTTCTTAAAAGACCCGGTATGTCGTTTATCAATCAGTTAAAAAAAGACCCCGCTTTAGGTGGTGGTGTATTTACCGAAGCTGAGCTTGCTGACTCTGCTTGGTTCTTTATTGAACGAGGTGTAAACGGTTCTTACATTGGTGCTATTAAAGGTTCAAATATTTATGTTTGGACTGCAGATGAAGGCACACCGTGTACAGTTACTAACAGTGGCGCTTCTTATTTAACTGTTGCTGATCCTAAGGATTACCATTTCCGTAGTGTTCAAGATACGACTGTTGTAACAAATAAAACCGTAACGACTGCTATGCAAGCAGCGGGTAATTTTGTTGAAAATGCTATTGCATCAATCAAGCTTGCAACTCTTATTGACGGTTATGAGTACACCGTAACTATTCAAAATGTTTCGACAACTGTAGTTGCTCAAGCGGCTACTACTTATGATGATATGCTGAAGTTTAATTCTTCAGATATTAATACTAATCATCACCTAGTTGACGGCGTTCGAGCATTAATTCAAGCTCAACACTCAGCCAGTAACAGTGACTTTGATGGTACTTGGTACCTTGAAGGTTATCTAAATACACTTGTTGTTAAACGTACTACAGGAAGTAATACAGTTATAACTGATTACTCCGTGCCTACTGGTACATATGTAGAATTTGAGATTGAAGCTTATGGTGGTTTAGATAACACCTCTTTGTCAGTTTTTACTGATGATCTAAACACGGTAGCTGAGCTTCCCCTTACCTCTTTCCATAATCATCAGATACGCATTTTAAACAGTGCAGCTGATGAAGACGATTACCATCTTAAATACCAAGCGTATGATGGTCTTTATGGACGTGGTTATTGGCAAGAAACACGAGCACGTGATGCATCTCCTGGTTTCGATGCTTCAACAATGCCTCACGCATTGCTAAATACTGGACCTACTACTTTTACGTTTGGTCCAATTACATGGAAGCCAAGAGAAGCGGGTGATGATGTCACCAGTCCAGAACCGTCGTTTATCGGTTATCCCATTCAATCAACATTTTTCTACAGCAACCGATTTGGGGTGTTGTCAGAAGACAACGTATTTTTTGGTGTAGCTAATGACACCTATAATTTCTTTGTAAAATCTGCTATTACTCAAATTGCATCAGACCCTGTTGATTTGAACGTATCTAGTGTGCGTCCTGTTACTTTGTCTGATGTGCTTCCTTCACCTCAAGGTTTGATTCTGTTTAGTGAACGTCAGCAGTTCCAAGTTTTTACTACAGATGGCAGCGTCTTGACTCCTACCTCTGCAATTGTTCGATCCCTTTCTAACTATGAAATGGATACTAACATTGCACCTGTGGATGTTGGTACCACTTCAGCATTTATTAGTAAGGTACCTGGGTACAGTAAGCTGTTTACGCTTCAACTTAGAGATGTTGAGCAACCGCCTGTTGTTGTTGACATCAGTAAAAATGTTATTGAATGGATTCCAGCAACAATTGATGATGTAACTGTCAGTCCACAAAACTCATTGATCATGTTGATTGATCGTGATACTTCTTATATTTACCTTTACCGCTATTTCAACAATGGTGAACGAGACCTATTTCAAGCGTGGACTAAGTGGCAACTACCAGGGACTATAGAAACTGCTACTATTATCAATGATACTGTGTACGTTGTTTCACAACATGAAGATGAATATACTCTTGGAACACTTATCCTTGATGAAATCCCTTCAGGAGACGTTGTAGCGACTTCTACAGGTACTAATGGTAATCCATGCCTAGACATGTATACAAGGCCTGTGTCGCCCAACGTAGGGGTCGTAGACGCAGTTGTATATGACGAAACTAACGACATCACAAAGATCTACGTTCCTTACACACCATTCCAACAACGGGAAGCAGCGATGCTGTTGACTGTCCCACTGGCTGATGATGGTACGGATACGGAAATTGATGCTGATGCTGGTTACTGGGCAACCGCTTATGAGCGCACTGAACCTGTAACTGGTTACCGTTATTTTGAAGTTAAAGGTAACTTCTCATCTTATGATGACGGTATTATTGTCGGTTATCCTTATGAATTTGAGGTAACTTTCCCTAAGTTCTATTTCCGACCTAATGATGTTACCACTGATTTTACTGCGACTCTAACTATTTCTAGAGTTAAATTTTCGGTCGGTAGAACAGGTGCCATTCGTTTTAAAATACGAGCCACTGGTTCTAATGAATGGATTGATGTAGAATCTACAACTGATGCTGATGTTTATCAGGGCGATGCAAATCCAGTAAAAAATGATCGGCAGTTTACCGTACCTATCCATCAACGTAATACTAATTTTGAACTTAAAGTGACAAGCAATCTTCCATACCCTGTATCGTTGGTGTCAATGATGTGGGAAGGTAATTATTCACCACGTTTTTATAGGAGGGCTATCTAATGGCAGGATGGGCAGCCGCAGGCGTCGTTACTAGTGTTATTGGTGGTATTTTTGGTGGCGTTCAATCCAGCAATGCTAATTCTGCGCAGCAAGACTACATACGTAGAATGGAGGAACGTCAGCAAGAAATTGCTGATATTACTAACGAGTGGCAAAAAAAAGATTTTGAAGCCACACAACAGAATTGGCGTGATTTAGCCGATTACAATTTTGAAACTGCGATGAAGGCGTACAACTATGACAGGTTGGGACGTTCTTTGCAGTATAAAACAGATGCACAGAAATATTTGATGAATGTGCAGAACTCGAATCAACAGCTAACGTTTAACGATATTTCTGCTGCTCAAGGACGAACTCGTGAACAAATAGCTCTTGATCAGGTTATGCAAGAGGACCGTTTTACACGGCAAGACATGCTTGTAGAACAGTTACAGCAAACAGGTAAAGCACGGTTGGGTCAAGCTGGTCGTTCTATGAACAAAGCTGTTCAATCAACCGAAGCTCAAATTGGACGTGATTTGGCTGTGCTTGATGCAAGTCTGACTGGTGAAATTCAGGCTTCTAACCTTAGAATGTTTGATATTAGTTTGGGTAAACACGCTGCTGACGCTAGAGTGGAAGCTGCACGTATGCTACGTCCTACCATGATGCCTGATCCTCCGTTGCCGACTATACCACCCGAACCTAATTGGGTCGAACCTCCTGAAGTTCTGCCTGGTATGGCTCCTCTTGGAACACACCACAGTGTCGTTGCTCCAATCATTAGTGGTATTAGTAGCGGTTTGTATGGGATGTCTCAAATAAACTGGAATCCTAATAACGGCGGTGATTTTACAACACAACAATCTGCTGCAGTTCAAGCAGGATGGCCTGGAAACCAAAACTATTGAGGTTATCTCAACTATGGCAAAATATAGACGCACTATACAGTCGGGTGGGTTTAGCCCAGAACAAGTATCTGAGAAAAACATCACACGTTTACAAGAACATGCTGATAGGATTACCCAAGCTTTAAGAGATGAGCGGGATGCAGTTATTTCTGACCGCAATAACATCGCCCGATCAATGAAAGAGAATGCGGCAATTGAACAACAACAAAGTGAAACCAGTTACCGCATTCAAAAACAAAACGAACAGACGCTGCTTGATAACGAACGAGCTTTGGCTGAACGTGCTCAAAAACAATTTGAAATGGATTCCCGTGCAAGTGCACAAATTTTTGGGGATCTTGGAAGGTTGAGTTTTACAGCTGCTGATAAATTACGTAAAATTGAAATTGAGAAATTAACTCAAAAGGATAAGGCGTTAGCAGCTGAAATTATGTTGCTGGGTGATAATCATCCAGACGTTAAAGCATTAGCAGGTCTCAAAACTGAAGTTCAAATTGAAGAAATTCAAAGCAAAAGTAAACTTGCCCAAGCTCGTGAAGCAGGGTTAGATGAATATGATGCTGACAAAATTCTTCAAAGATTAAACAAACTTGGTTATCATAGTAAATCTGCAATTTTAAACCACGTCAGTAACAAATGGAGTGCGTTTCTTAGGGAAGCTTTACAAGACGGTACTAAAAAATACCGCGATCCAGAAACAGGTGAAATGTTTTCTGGAATGGAAGCTGCTAGGGACCGTAATCGAGCCCAACTTGTTGCCAGTCAAGAGCTGAAAGTCTTTGAAGATATTCATGGAACTACAGCTCAACTAGCTGCTCTGAAACAGGAAACTGGTTTTTACAATAACATCTTTAACGTTACCCAATCATTTGTAGATAGTGCTGCCAAAGCACATCATGCAGATGTCGTTGATGGTCAACTTACTGATTTCCGGTTTAAACTGAGAAACGCTAAAGATTCTAAACAAGCTCAAGATATTGTTGAAGCTGAGGCTGACACTCTAAGAAGTCTTCTTGGTAATGAAGGTTATCAAAAATTTCTCCGGGAAACTGCAAAACAAGTCGATTCTGACGGTAATCCCATGTACAACCTTGCAGCGATGGCAGCAGCAAGGATTGGTCCTAATGGAGAAACTTGGGGAGACAGATGGAAAGATCAAGTTGAGACTGTTAAAGCAGAAATTGCTAGAGGTCAAAACGTTATTTTCAGTCTACAGGAAGCAACTAAAGATAGGGAAGCTACGCAAGCCTTTCAAAGGGTTATGCCAAGGCTCCTAGCTCAATTGGATGCAAACCCAGCTCAAGACGATAAAGACATTTTAGCAACTGCAGAAGCTGAACTTCTAAATAAATATGGCCGTGTTCCGAAACAATTTTACGATCTTCAACGGCAGATTGTAACTGAGAACAAAGCTGAATCTGAACAAAAAGCCCAGTTAATTCTTGAAAAGATTCGAACTGGACGTGCTACGCAAGGTGAAGTGTTGTCTATTGCTGACCCTGCTTTACGTGCAGAAGTTCAGAAACAATATGACGCTACGATTAAACTTAGAAATTTTGGTCCTAACTACAGTGAAACTTTAAAAGCCGTTAAGAAAGCTGCCATGAAAATCATGGGAGATTCTTTGGAAGGTTCTGCTAGTTTCCAAACTGAACGTCTTAATTTGGTAATGCAACAAGATTTTGCAAACGATTATAAAGAAGGTTTGGTCAAGTTTAATGGTGACACAACCCGTGCTCTTGATTACGCTTCAGCCAAGCTAGAAGCAGAAGTTACACGGGCTTTAGCTGGTGATAAAAAAGCAAGGTATTACAGCACCACTGGTGAATATAACCAAAAAGAATTTACTAACATTCAAGCGTTAAAAAATAAAACCGCTGCTCAAAAGGATGAGGCTATGAATACATTGATCTCAACCATTGGAGCTGTCGGTATTAATGCTTTGGAAAGTCCTGGGTTGCTTGGAAATGAGATTGAACTGCGTCATATTTCCCAATCTAACATGACTGGGCAGGTGTTGCGGTTCACACCTCAAATAATTAAAGCAGCACGACTTCTTGGTATTACAGAATTAGAAGCAACTAATGCAGCTATTGCTGCTCACAATAAAGTTAACCCTAATAAAATTCCTCCCTTGCGCCTTGATGCTAGCCTCAAAGCAATCAACAATGCACGTTCTGAAACTCGTGCGTTGTTCTTTAATAATCCTAGTCCTACTACGATTATGAGAGGAGCAGCAGAAATTACAGGCTCGCCGTTACGTGATCCGGGTAACATGCGTTCTACTTTTAGAACAACCACGGCTGTAACTGGTGAAGGCTACACAATAAAGGGGTTGAACGATACTTACGGTAGACCTGTTGTTTTAGATCAATCTGCTCTTGTAGCTTTTGATCAAATGATTCGGGATTCCAATGGTATGGTTAATTCAAAAGATATTGCAAGTTCTCAGCGAAGCACTACACACAATAGACGTGTTGGTGGAGCTTCAGGAAGCCCTCATCTTAGAGGTAATGCAGTAGATATTCATGGAAAATCGCGTAATTGGATACGTAAATACGGTGCTAAATATGGCTGGTATTTAATTGATTATCCAGGCTCCCACGGGGGTCATTTCGAATACAGACCTAACTAATTAAACACATGAGTAATTTGAGCTTCGGAGATCTTGAAGCGGATTACGTTCTAACTGAAGAAGAGAGAGCAGCTACACAAACTCAAGAATCTATGCAAGAGATTCAAGAGCGCGTAAAAGAAGCTCAAATGCAGCAGCAAGCCCTTGATGCAGAGATGCTACAAGCTGAGCAAGCTGCTGCTCTTCCTCCACCAGAACCGACTCCTACGGGAGTATCACAACCGCAACAACAAGCTCCTGCTACTCCTACGGGAGAGCCCTTTGATCCTCGTAAAGATTATTCTTACTATGCCGCTCAAGGCATGAGTAGGCAAGAATGGAACCGTCGTCAACTTGGCGGTGGTGTTGGTGGTGAACTAGAAACTTTTGCTGAAGATCCCAAAGGGATTCTTGAAATGATAACAGCGGTTCCCACTGGTTTTCTTGACTTTGGTGCTGATCTAGTTAATAGATTCCTACCTAAAAGTCAAATTCAAATTCCTAAGGCTACTAAATACGAAAACGGTGTAGCACAGACTGTGCGTGATATTGCAGCCATCGTAGGACCTGTAATGGGTCTACAAAACATTGGTATGCGAGCAGGCGCAGCTTTACAAGGGCGTGTAGGCTGGTCCCTGGGCAACACTGCATTTATGAGGTTTCTCGGTTCTCGTGGTGTTGAAGCAGGTTCTGGAGCCATTGTGGGTCTAGCCAGTAGCCAGTATGAAACCGGCGACAACCTGATGGGCACCGTTAAAAAAGCCTTGCCTCCTCAATGGGATTTTATTCCTGATAACTGGGCAACTCTAGATAGCGACAGCCCTGACATTAAGCGGCAGAAAAGTATTAATGAAGACCTGTCTCTAGGTTTTATAATTCCTTTTGTGGCTGCTGCTGGTAAGTTTGGTGCTGCTATTGGTGAAGTAAAAGATGTTTTTTCTAACCCTCCCAAATTAGTTGGTAAAACTTCAAAGGCACAAGCGTGGATTGATGCAGCAACACCTGCTGCTGACGATCTAGACGACCTTACTAAATATGCTCTTAAACAAGAGGATGCTCTTGATGAGCTAGGTATGTATAACCTGTCTAACAATCCAGACATGGACGTTGCACTTAAAGGTGTGCATGATCTCTTCGATTGGAATGAGATTGGACAACGCAGTGTTGACGACTTTGGTATTGTTGGAGCCAGTGTAGATGCGGTACGTATTGCTAAGAACTACGACACAGTTTATGGTCGTCTTGGTTCTGTAGCAAGCCCTCCTGCTATTTCATACGCTGTTAGTACACCTACTGCATCTGAAGAGCTTGTTCTTGGTTTGACGAAACAACTCAAAGACGCTGATGAATACGGTGTAGAGGCTGCAAACTGGTCTATTAAGTTTGACGATATTGTTAAACAAGGCGAGAACCTTGCTGTTGAGCTGTTTGACCCCTCTATGGGTGTTAAGGAGCTTCGTGAAGTTCTTGATCCTTATATTGTTAAAACAAAAGAAGGTGCTGAGTATGTAGCCGAAGAAGGTTATTCTAAACTCTTCCGTGCTATAAGCACTATGAGTGAAGGGTTGTCTGGTATGGATATTGCCAGAACTCAAGGTTATCTTGCTACTTCTCTTGCTGGACAAGTTTCTGACATTGCAGAAGGTGTCCGTATTAACGCTGGTTCTAGATCCGTTGCAGGTGCTCAAGATCGTATCAAAGAGAACCTGATGTATCTAATGAAACTGCAAGGTATTACTAGGTACTACGCTGATAAGAAACGTTCTACCAAGAACCTGTTCCAAAAGCTTTTGTCTCGTGGACAAACACCTCCTGCTTCTGCAATTAGTGAAGATGAGCTTCCTCAAGTTCTTAACAGCATCCAACGTGAAGTAGAGGTATTTGGTGAAAGTCTTGATTATTTGAAGAATAACCATCCCAAAACTGCTGAAGCTTTGATGGAGTTGTATGAACTGTCTGATGGTAAGATCAACAGTATCTCTAAACTTAACGAAGATATTCTCAATAGTTTTACACGTTGGAGACCACTTATTGATGGTAATCCTGATGCTCCTAATATCCTTGCCCAAGCAGTAAGAGGTAATTACTTCAACTCTATGCTGTCATCAGTTGGCACAGCAATGTCTGCACTGTACGGTAACCTTGGCGGTATCATTGCTGAACCTGTTTCTTATTTTGCAGGTGCTGTACTGCGTCGTGATATGGACTCTATTCAACGTGGTTGGATGGCATACAGTTCAATCTTTGAAACCCAACGTAAAGCGCTACCTTATGCTGGTAAGCTATTTATGAAGGCATCTCAGAATCCTAATTCTGTTCAAAGTCAAACACGTTTGGACCTTGTACTAAAGCAAGAAGAGAAGCTCAATGCTTACAAAAAGGTTGCGGAGGAACAAGCAGCTCAAGGTAATCATGGTCTTACGTACCTAATTAATCAATACGAAACCATGCAGCACATGGCTGCTGATCCTGTATTTAGGCTTGTTCCTAATGCATTTACTGGTTTTGACGGATGGACTAACGCTACCTTGGCTAATGCTCATTCACGTTTCCGTGCAATGAGTGAACTGAAACGTCTTGGTAAAGAAGCTAAGCCTTCTGAAATTAAGAAGCTAGCTGATCTTGAATACAACAACATGTTTGATACCAACGGTATTATTACAGATAATGCTGTTAAATACAATAACTCTGAAATTGCACTAAACCTTGATACCAATATGGTTAAAGGTTTGGATGAATTGTTGAGACATGTTCCTGCAGCTAGGATGTTCTTCCTGTTCCCCACTACTATGGCAAACGTGGTCAAACAACTGGATGACTACATGCCCCTTCCTTTGAAGAGCTTCCAAAAAGATGTTCAAGAGCTGGCATTTACATCTCTTGATGATTTGACTGGTAATCCTGAATTGATGGATCAGTTGCTCACTAACCGTGGGTACAACCCCAGTCAGATGGACGACATGCTGAAACTGGATACGATAGTTGATCTTAAGAACAAAACCCTTGGTAAAAAAGCTATTGGTACTTTTATCACTGGTACCATTGTTAGTGGTATGTTCTTGAATCAGATTGATATTACTGGTGACGGTTTCTATGATCGTACTGCACAACGTTCGCGTGAGCAGAACAGTGATTGGGAGCGCCGTACCATTAAAATTGGTGATAAACGGTTTAGTTATGAAACCATTCTTGGTCCTGGTCTTGCCAACTGGGTAGCAATGGTAGTGAATGCTGCTGATAACTTTGACATGCTTGGTGAGGCATACACTGAGAACACCTTTGAGAAACTCTCATTTATTCTTGGTGGTTCTTTGACTGATCAGGCTCTTACCTCTTCGCTGCGTCCATTGGTAGAAATTCTTTCCAAAAACCCTGCTGCCTTTAACAGGTTCGCTGCAGGTCACTTAAATGCTCTTGGTCCTTTGGCTGGTCTGCGTAATGAAATGGGTCGTACCTTGGACGGTGGTTTGAAGATTGTAGAGGAAGGTATTCTTTCTCAAATTGCTAACCGTAATCAATTGGTTGGCATAATGGATCCTGTCAACCGTCTTCCTTATCTTTACAATCCAGTAACTGGTAAAGTTCCTAATAAGTACACTCTATTGCAACGAGCTGTAAACGCTGTTTCACCTATTAAGATTTATCCTGGACAAAGCCCTGAAGAAAAGTTCTTAGAAGAAATCGAGTTTGACCTTACTTCTGCCTTTAAAAAGCAAGATGGTGTTGAATTGGATTCTAAAGAGCGTTCAGAGCTGTTCCGGTTGATGGGTGAGCAAGAGTACTTTAAGAAGCGTGTTAGAAACATCATGAATACTGCTAAGGCACGTAACACCATCAATGAGATTAAGGAAGCACGTTTGCGTGGAGTCCGCTCAGATGAAGTGTCTCTCAAACATTATGATAATATTCATTATGAATTGGGAGTAGCAAAACGTGAAGCAGAACAACAAGCTTTTACTGAACTTAATGCTGATATGAAACTTGCTATTCAAGCACGTCAATTAGCAGCACAACAACAGGAAACTCAATCTCGTATGGGAATTATTCCTGATATTCAATCCACCGCCGATTTACAACGTAAGTAACTTTACAATAAACAATCATGTCATGTTCTGACGTACAAACAATTCAAGCGGGGAATGGAACTAAAACACAGTTCTCATTTGATTTCCCATACATTTTTAAATCTGAGATTCACGTTTATTTCTGGAATCAAGTCACAAAAGAATACGACGAGGTACTCACAACTGACGCTACCTATCCGTGGCAAATCACGGATGCTAACCCTACTATTGTAGAATTTACTAGCACTGCTCCCCCTGCTCCTGCTACCCCGACAGATCCTGGTGAAACCGCTGTTGACAATGTTAAAATCCGTCGGATTACTAACGTTGACGACATTCGTGCGTTGTTTAATCCAGGATCTGCCATCCGTTCAGACGACCTGAATAAGAACTTTGAACAACTTCGTTATGCCGTTCAAGAGGCTAACTGCCAAGGTATTCCTGATGATGTTGATCAATATCTGAAGGATTACTATTGGGATCGTTTTGATAACACGATTTATTCTGCTGATGCTTGGGTCAGTAATGACACTAAGATTGCTACTACTCAATCTATTGATCAACGTATTGATAGTAAAGTTGATAACGCTTTGACCCTTGATATTGACGGATCTGATGGTATCACCATTACTGATAACAGTCCAGGTAGTGGACAGATTGTCGTAGGTATTGGTGCAGGTTCAGTTGATCTTGATCGGATTAAAGATGAAGACATTCTCACTTATGCTGAGGAAGTTGCTGGGTCTCCTACTTGGGATAGCGATAATCGTATTCCTACGACTCATGCTGCTTCACGCCGATTTGACACTCTGGTACAAACGAGTACTCCAAGCGGAACAGACTGGCCAGTAGGTAAAACTTGGCTTCAAAATGATCCTGACCTAACTCTTTCTCTTTGGAATGGTTCTTCTTGGATTGGTATTGCTTCTGGTGGTACCTTTACTAACCTTCCAAAAGTTGTTTATGTTGACTCTGTTAACGGTAACGACTCTAACGATGGTCACCGTATTAGTGGTCCTAAGCAAACTATTAAAGCAGCTGTTAACCAAATCAACGCTGATGCTGCCTTTGGTGATGGAAGTGTTGTTGTAGTTGCTCCTGGTACATACCAAGAAACATGTCCTATTGACATTCAAAAGTCTAACGTTTCTATTATTGGTCAAGCCCTTCGTAGCTGTGTTGTACATCCTACAGTTGCTACTGAAGAAAGTGTTATGTTCCGTGTTAACAGCGGTTCATACATTGCTAACCTGACGTTGACTGGTATGAAGGCTAGCGGTGCAGCAGGTAACTCTGTTGACGCTGAACTGCCTGTTAACCAAGGTTGGAACGCTGCATTCTATCCAGGTGCAGTTATTCGTAAATCTCCGTACATTCAGAATTGTACTAACTTCTCTGATAGTGAGATTGATAACAGCAACATTAATGTTATTAATCCTGCTGGTGGAGCTGGTGGTGACACCGATTCTGCACCAACTGGTGGTGGTTTGTTGATTGACGGTTCTGTTGTTGACAGCACTTCACCGCTTCGTTCAATGGTGTGTGACAGCTACACTCACGTTGGATTGAATGGTCCTGGTATTCTTGTTACTAATAATGGCTACGCACAATGCACTAGTAGCTATGCATTCTTCAACACGTACCATATCAAAGCGTTGAATGGTGGTCAGGCTAACCTGGCTGCTTCTACGACGGACTTTGGTAATCGTGCTTTGGTTGCTGACGGTAAGTCTACAACTGCTATTTTTACCGCAACACTTTCTAGTAGCACTAACGATGGTGACACCACCTTTACTATTGGTGCTCCTACTGCTGATGCTTCGTGGCACGGTACTACAACCCGTCCACAGCCCAACATGCTTGTTGAATTGAATAGTATTATTTATCCTATTCTTTCTGCAACTGCTAACGGTGCTGGATGGGATGTAACGATTAGCCGTCCTAATCCTACTAACCGTAGTGAGAACCTTGGTCTTAACGGTGCTGTAACAGCTCCTGCTACTGCTTCTTTCTACCTTCGTTCTATGATCGCTTCTAGCGGTCACACGATGGAGTATGTTGGTTCTGGTACAAACTACACTGCATTGCCTGAGAATGGTGGTGTGCCTGTTGAAGCTAACCAAGTTGTTGAACTTAATGACGGTAAAGTTTGGACTGCTACAACTGATCACAACGGTAAATTTAAAGTTGGTGATTACTTCACTGTAGATCAGCAAACTGGTTTTGTTACTATTCCAACTGGTTCTATTGCGTTTGATTTGCTGTCAGATGCTACGCCTGAACTTGCTGCTGATCTTGACGCTAACAGTAATAAGATTACATCTCTTGCTGATCCTACTGCTGCACAAGATGCTGCAACCAAGAACTACGTTGATACCAATGCACTTACAAGTGCTGCTATTGGTGTAACGGTTCAAGCGTATGACGCTAACCTTCCCGCTGGTAACACCATTCTTGTCGATAGTGACATCGGTGTAACTGTTGAAGCATATGATGCAACCATTCTAAAAGATGCTGACATCGGTGTAACCGTTCAAGGCTACGACGCTGACAACGCAGTCACCGACGTTACCCAAACCTTTACCGCAGGTCAACGCGGTGAAATCACTACGCTTACCAGTTCTTCTGGTGTCTTGGCAGTTGATTTTGATGCTTCTAATAACTTCTATATTGAACTAAGCGAGAACCTTACTAGCGTTACTGCATCTAATGCAACTGCTGGTCAGTCTGGTTCTATCTTTATTGCACAACCTAGTTCTGGTGGTCCTTTCACCGTTGGTGGTTGGGCAGCTGCATTCCTGTTCTCTGGTGGTACTGCACCCACGATCACCGCTACTAACTCTAAGACCGATCGTGTGGACTATGTGATTCGTGCCTCTGGTGAGATTCAAGTAGTCTGGACGGGGAACTATTGATATGGCAGTATTTAATAACATTCTAGCAGGTGCCGCCGGTTCTGGCGGTGCCGCCGCTGGCTACGAGATCGAACGTTCGCTGCGGTTCAACTCAGCCGACAGCGCCCACCTCAGTAAAACCTTCGGATCTGCTGGCAACCGCAAGACGTGGACTTGGTCGGGGTGGGTTAAGCGAGCCTCGCTGTCAACAGGCAACGATCAGTTCCTATTTAGCGGCGGTACAACCAACAGCAATACAGGGTTTATGGCTCTGTATTTTGATAGTAATCACAAATTATCGCTAGGTACTGCCACAACAAACATACTTATTACCGATGCGGTTTATCGTGATGTATCGGCTTGGATGCATGTAGTCTTTGCGTTTGACGCTACTGCTGGCACAGATGCTGCAAAGGCAAAGATTTATGTCAATGGCTCCGAGATTACCGCTTTTGGCACTGATAACCGGAGCGGGGTTTCCAATCAAGATTACGGCATCAATCAAGCAGCATTACATGAGATAGCCAGGAATTGTTTCAACTCTGCTCGCTATTTCGACGGCTACCTAGCCGACGTTCACTTCATCGACGGTCAAGCGCTAGACCCCACCAGCTTCGGGGAGTTTGACGACAACGGCGTGTGGCAGCCGATTGAATACACCGGCAGCTATCCCGGCAATTCGTTCCATTTGGATTTTGCGGATAACAGCAGCGCAGCCGCACTGGGTTATGACGCCGCTGGCAGCAACGATTGGACGGTTAATAACATTACAGCGACAGCAACTTCTTACGTTACAAGGGTATCTGCTACTGGCACTGGTGGTGTTGTCAACTACGCCAACGCGTGGGATGGTAATTTAGCAACATTTGCTTACTCCGGATCCTCAGGAAGTTCAGAAGGAGCAGTAAGCCTATCTCTCGACTTTAGTAATAACCCGATTACTGTGTCATCCACAGTCCGTGTTTATTTTAATGCTGGAGGAGGTGCAAACGTAAGAAAAGCTAGGATTAACGGCGGATCATACGTCAATAGTAATTCAAGCGATTATGCGGATTTTTCCTTAACTGGGACGCTGACTTCTATTGACTCCACTCTCGGTCCTGCTGTTGGTGCAGGATATTCTGCAACTATTGCAGCAATTGACGTTGACGGCACTCGTTTAATCAGTTCTTCAGAAGGCAATATTGACTCCCTCCGCGACTCGCCCACGAACGGCGACACGGCTGATGACACTGGCGCGGGCGGTGAAGTGCCGGGGAATTATGCGACGTTGAATCCGCTAGATAAAGCCAATATCACCACGTCAAATGGCAATTTAGATTTTACTCACGCTGGTACTACAGGTAACTGGCAGATGATCCGTGGCACCATTGGTGTTACGTCAGGTAAGTGGTATTGGGAAACAACAGTTACTGACACAGAGACGATCCTTGGCATAGCAACTGGCGCCGCCAGTATTGCCAATGACAAGTACGTCGGGAACGACGCCTATGGATGGGGTTATAGCGGCATTAACGGGCAAAAGCTTAACAGCGCAAGCGGTAGCAGCTACGGCAACAGCTACACGAGTGGCGATGTTATTGGCGTGGCTTTTGATGCTGATGCCGGAAGCCTTTATTTTTACAAAAACGGCACCGTCCAAAATAGTGGAACCGCAGCATTTACCGGACTAACGTCTGGTCCTTATTTCCCCGCGTTTTCCATTAGAGATACAGGTCACACCTCGTCAATCAACTTCGGCCAACGCGCCTTCGCCAACACTAGCGCCCCCAGCGGCTTCAAGGCACTCTGCACCGCCAACTTCGACACGCCGACGATTGAAGACCCATCCACCGTTATGGATGTGAAGCTCTATACGGGTAATGGCAGCAGCCAGACAATTAGCGGATTGGGTTTCAGCCCGGATCTTGTTTGGATAAAGAACCGCGGGTATCAAGACAATCACGCTGTTACCGATACCGTTAGAGGCGCAACAAAATGGTTGCTGCCAAATGACACTAATTCTGAGCTTACATACGCACAGTCTTTAACAGCCTTTACTTCCGATGGATTTAGTGTCGGTAGCGACGATAATTTCAATAGAAACACCTACGCATTTGTAAGCTGGTGCTGGGACGCGGGCACATCAAACGCGACGAACACCAGCGGCAGCATAACCAGCACCGTCCGCGCCAACATCTCGGCGGGGTTCTCTATTGTTACTTATAGCGGAGTTGGTTATTCAAATGTTGACGACAATTTCACTGTTGGACACGGGCTTGGCGTAAAACCAGCAATGGTCATCGTTAAAAAACGAACCGCCTCTGGTTTCTGGGCTGTGTGGCACACGACATTTGGCGATCCACCCGCATCCGGCACTAACAACAAATACATAATTTTGAACTCGACTGGGGCACAAGGCAGCCTTGGCGCTGGTTACCTTTTCAAAGACGCATCAACATCCGACGTTATTGGAATTGGTGTTGGAGCAGAAGTCAATGGCAGCGGCAGTAATTTTGTCGCCTACTGCTTCGCCCCAGTTGAGGGGTACAGCGCCTTCGGCAGCTACACCGGCAACGGATCAAGTACAAGCCCGCCTTTCGTATATACCGGCTTTAGGGTGAAATGGTTAATGCTTAAATGCACTTCAACTGGCGGCTCGAATTGGATTCTCCACGATGTAGCTAGGAAAGGGTATAACGCTCAAGGTCCAAGACTTTTTCCTAACCTATCAAATGCTGAAAGCACACCAGCTTACGATATGGTTGATTTGTACTCAAATGGATTCAGTCCTATCCGTACAGTATTGGATTACAACCAAAATGGCAATACCTACATCTGGGCAGCCTTTAGCGAAAATCCCTTCAAGTACGCCCGCGCACGCTAATTACAATTAATAACTATGTACACTCTTAACGGAAAAACTTTGCGCCTTGATAAGGCGTTTACAACTGAAGATGGACGTCAGTTTCCACGTAATTGGCTGCGTTTGAGCACTAAAGAAGATCGTGATGCGCTTGGCATCGTGGAGACTCCTGACGTCGTTACCCCTTATTATGACCAACGTTTCTACTGGGGACCCCAGAATCCTAAGGATCACACTCAACTTGTAGAGCAGTGGGTAGGTACTACTAAGCAAACTGCTGGTTCACTTCTCAGTCAATACGACTGGTACGTTGTCCGTCAAGCAGAGACAGGTAAAGCTGTTCCTCAAGAAGTTCTTGACTACCGATCTGCTGTACGTGTTGTCTCTGATAACCGTGAAGTCATGATTAACGGTACTACTGACACTGATCAGCTGTTTGCCGTCATTACTGGAGACTTTAACGGGTTGTTCCCGTGGCCTCGTGGTCCGTTTGAATCTGCACCCGCAGATGAGCCTGTAAGCGGCTCTGACAGCGTTGTAACTGACTCTTTGATTGATGACACCATCGTGTTCTCAGGAGCGTCTACAGGCGCTTCTGTGACGTTTAGCGGTGGCAATGACACTATTACCTTCTAAGAACAATGATTGACCTTATTCGCCCTATTCTTTTTGCTTTTCTTGGCTCCACTCAGGTTAAACGTCTGATTGTTGACTTGCTCCGTAAGCTCTCTGAGTCTACCGACAACACTATCGACGATCAAGCTGTCGAATTTATTGAAAACGGTCTCTTTCCGAAGCAATGACAATCCGGCTGACTGATGTAGTCAAGTACTACAAGGGTCTGCCAAACCAAATCAAAGCCCTCCAATCCCTTGAAAAGCTCTTGGGAGAGGAGGGTCTTTCTGATTCTCAGGAATGGGTACAGTTATGGCGGTTGCCTGCTCCTAAAGCTCCCTCTACTACGTTCTCTAATACGTGGGATGGGATTGAAGCAGCCGCCGCTGCAGCTGGAGCCAAGTTTCCTGAGGTAGTGGCAGCACAATGGGCACTAGAAAGTGCCTACGGATCCGCAGTAAGCGGTAAAAACAACTACTTTGGTATTAAAGGAACTCCTGGAACTCTCAAAACTACTTGGGAGGACTACGGAAATGGTCCTGTAACGATCAAAGCAACCTTCAAAGATTTCGCAACACCCTACGACTGCGTTAAACACCTAGTTGACCAGTGGTACAAAGACTATAAAGGCTACAAAGGTGTTAACCGAGCCTCAACACGTGAGGACTGTGCGTATCTTCTGAAGGCAGAGGGTTATGCGACAGATCCAATCTACCCAGAAAAGCTCTGTCGTTTAATGACTCAACATGACTGAAGCACTTGTATCAGCAGCAGTGGCTGTAGCTGCA
>Ga0208162_1000748_pt1 | contig 17821 bp, 15 predicted proteins | sample CB_VirMetaG_4_FD_184539 | JGI IMG/M metagenome (GOLD analysis project Ga0208162, IMG submission 184539) | Freshwater to marine saline gradient viral communities from Chesapeake Bay - CB_1508_1M Viral MetaG (SPAdes) (version 4) | ecosystem: Environmental > Aquatic > Marine > Coastal | place: USA... | reverse complement strand
GTAATTATATTTATAGATACGTTCTTGTAGATAGGTTTCAAAACGATGGTAAAAATCATTATGGTTTTGACGTAAAACAAGGTAAGACAATAGAAGAACTTTACGAATTAAAAAAGAATAGACAGATACGTAGAAAGTATATTATAAGGAAGTGATATGGCATCAGTAGTAGACATTTGTAATGGAGCATTAAATCAACTAGGTGCGTCAACTATACTTACACTTACAGAAGATTCAAAGAACGCAAGACTTTGCAACGCAAGATATACACAAGTTAGAGATAGTTTATTTAGATCTCATCTTTGGAATTGTTTAACTAAAAGAGTTGAACTTGCAAAAGATACTGAAACTCCTTCTTGGGGTTTTTCATATCAGTTTACTTTACCTGCAGATTGTTTGAGAGTAGTTACAATTTTAAATTATGATTATGATTATAAAGTTGAAGGTAGAAAAATTTTAGCAAATCATGGTACATTAAAAATTCAATACATAGCTAGAATAGAAGATCCTAATCAGTATGATGAATTATTAAGAGAAACTATTTCAGCATCATTAGCAGCAGACATTGCTTATGCTGTAACTTCATCTAATCCTACTACGCAAAATATGTATAATTTATTTCAAGACAAATTAAGAGAAGCAAGATTCGTAGACGCAACTGAAGGTCAAAGTACAAATCCAGACAATGGTCAATCAGATGTTATTGGATCTTCTTCGTTCATAAACTCAAGGTACTAACCTATGGGTAGAGTTGCTGTTCAGCTAACCAATTTTACTGGTGGTGAATTATCACCAAGATTAGATGGTAGAAATGATTTAGCTAAATATAATTCTGGATGTAAAACTTTAGAGAACATGATTGTATATCCTCATGGTTCAGCATCAAGAAGATCTGGTACACAGTTTGTTGCAGAAGTAAAAGATAGCACAAAAAAAACTAGATTAATTTCTTTTGAATTTTCAACAGTACAAACTTACATTCTTGAGTTTGGAGATCAATACATTAGATTTTATAAAGACAATGGTCAGATATTATCTGGTGGTTCAGCTTATGAAATAGCTTCACCTTTTTTAGAAGCAGAACTATTTGATATTAAGTTTGCTCAATCTGCAGACACTATGTACATAACTCATCCAAATCACCATCCTAGAAAACTAACTAGAACTGGTCATACTAACTGGGTATTAACTAATGACGTTATAATTAATGGACCATTCATGGATCACAATGTAGAAACTACAACAGCAACACCATCACATAAAATAGTTGGTGCAACAACAACTGTAACTTTTTCATCAACAACAGGTATAAATGTTAATCAAGGTTTTTTATCTACAGATGTTGGTAGACTACTTCATATTAAAGATGGTCATTTAAAAATAACAAGTGTTACCTCTACTACTATTGTAGTTGGAACAGTAATTATAGACTTAGGAATTACTACTCCTACTACAGATTTTGCTTTAGGATCATTTTCAGATACTACAGGTTATCCATCTTGTGTTACTTTCTTTGAACAACGATTAGTATTTGCTGCAACTAAAACTCAACCACAAACTATATTTTTTTCAAGATCTGCAGACTACGAAAACTTTGATGATAAGTATCACGAAACAGTAGCTGATGATGATGCTATTGTTTATACTATTGCGTCAAACCAAGTTAATGCAATTAGATTTTTAACAGCAACTAGAACATTAATTATAGGTACAGCAGGTGGTGAGTTTGCAGTTAATGGGGGTGGTACAGGAGAAGCTATTACACCAACAAATATTTTAATTAACAAACAATCAAATCATGGTGCAGCAAATGTAGATGGTATTGCTGTAGGTAACGCAACATTATTTTTACAACGTGCTAAAAGAAAAATTAGAGAACTAGCATATAATTTTGATGTTGATGGTTATGTTGCTCCAGACTTAACTATTCTTTCAGAACACATTACTGAATCTGGTATTACACAAATGGCATACCAAGAAGAACCTAATAGTATTATATGGTGCGTTAGAACTGATGGTCAACTTTTAGGATTTACTTATCAAAGAGAACAACAAGTAACTGCCTGGCATAGACATATATTTGGTGGATCATTTAGTAGTGGTAACGCAGTATGTGAAAGTGTTGAAGTATTACCAACAGATAATTCAGAGTATCAAGTTTGGGTTATTATAAAAAGAACAATCAATGGTGCTACAAAAAGATATGTAGAGTATTTACATAATTTAGATTTTGATGAAACAGATGATACATCATTTAATTATTTAGATTCTCAATTAGCTTATAATGGATCTGCAACAACAACTATATCTGGTTTAGATCATCTTGAAGGTCAAACAGTATCTGTACTTGCAGATGGTGCGACACATCCAAATAAAACTGTAAGCTCTGGTGCAATTACATTGGATAGATCATCTACAAAAGTTAAAGTTGGTTTACCTTATGTATCTTTATTACAAACAATGAGAATAGATGCTGGTGCAGACAATGGTACATCACAAAGTAAAACTAAAAGAATTTATGAAATTACTGCTAGACTTTATGAAAGTATTGGTATTGAGATTGGTCCAGATCTAGACAATATGGAACGAATACCATTTAGATCTTCAGCTAACGCAATGAATAGTGGTGTTAATGTATTTACTGGAGACAAAGAAATAGAATTTAGAGGAAATTATGAGACAGATGGTTTTATAGTTGTTAGACAAACACAACCCTTACCTTTGACTATATTATCATTATATCCTAAACTTCAAACAAACGATGGATAGAATATTAAATATTGTCAAATATAAAGGTGAACATGGTAAATTTATAATGAAACAACAAATGAACCATGTATTGATGGATAAAGATATGGAGTTTGAAGGTAACGCAATGAATTTAGAACAAGAGAACTTAGCATTTACAGGTATGATTGATGGAAAACCTATCTTTGCCGCAGGTATGAAAATAATTTGGAAAGGTGTTGCAGAAGGTTGGGTGCTAGCTACTAAAGATACTTTAGATCATCCTTTACTTGTAGCAAGAGCAATTAAAAAAGGTTTTGCAAAAACTGCTAAAGAAAATAATATCAATAGAGTTCAAAGTGCTATAAGAGCTGACTATACAATTGGTTTAAAATTTGCTAAATGGTTAGGATTAGAGGAAGAAGGATTAATGAAAAAATTTGGTTTTGATGGTTCAGATCAATATATGTATGCGAGGTTATTCTAATGGGATGGCAAGCAGCAGTAGTTGGAGCAATGGGTGTTGCTCAATACAAATCTCAAGGTGCTATTGGAGACTTTAATGAAGCTGTTAATGACAGAAACGCAAAAGTTTTAGAACAACAAGCTACAGCAATAGAAAGAAAAACAGAATTTGATTTAAAACAATTTGATAAAGAGTTTATAAAATTAAGAGGTCAAACTAAAGTTGCTGTTGCAAAGTCTGGTGCTACTTATGAAGGATCTGCTTTAAGAGTTGCTAGATCAAATGAAAAAGAAAAAATATTACAAGAAAATTTAATAAAATATAATTCTAAAATGGCAGTAGCTAATAAAATTGAACAAGCTAGTTTTGCTAGAATTAAAGGTGATATGGCACAACAATCTGCTAAATTTGCTCAAATACAAACAATAGCTTCAACAGGTACATCGTTACTAACTATGTCTAAAGGAACAACAGTATAATGCCTAAACTTCCAGTATTTACATCTAAAGGAACAATGACAACTGACACAGGTTCTGCTCAAACAAATATTCAAATGAGTTTAAAAGATAACTTGGCTACTTCTTTAGCACCAATAACTAAAAAAGTAAGTGAATATGGAGTTAAAAGAAAAAATGCTGAAAACAAAACTGAAGCATTAGAACTAGAAAACCAAGCTGTAGTTGAGTTAAATGGTTATGTTCAAGAAGCATCTAATATGAAAGATGGTGATAAAGCAAATGCTTTTTTAATGGAAAAAAGTAAATTGGTTAGAACTAAATTTGAATCTCAAGCATCTAATTCAAATATAAAAACATTGTTCTCAAATAATTATTTAATGGAAGAACAAAAAAAAATATATGCAGTAGATAATGCCGTACATAAAAATTTATTAAACTCTAGAGCATTAGCTTCAGAAGCTAAAGAACAAAGTCTTATGACAGACGTATTATATCCTGCAAGTGGAGATAATAGTTTAGCAATACAAACATTACCAGCAGACTTAACTAAATTATATAAAAGTGATTTTGAAGATGGTATGATTACTATTACAGAGTATGAAGCAAAAGTTGCAAACATACCAAACAAGATAGCTTACTTTACAGCTAAAAGAGATTCAGTAGATGATCCTGTAGAAACTTTTAGAAAGCTAAATACAGGTGAATATGAAAATTTAAATCTTGAAACTAGAGAAGATTTACTAAAAGATATAAAATTAGAAGCTGCTCCAATACTAACAAAGCAAGTAGATAATTATATTAAAGCATTAGAAAATGGAGACACACTAGATATAAATAAACCAGCTATTAAAGAAATATTTGGAAATGAAACATATAATAATTTTATACTGACAGAACAAAATACATTAAAACTTTCTGATGTTAAATCACAAATAATGAATGCTGAAGTTGGTACTGAACAATCAATATATGATGGTTGGAATTTAAGTTCTGGAAACTATGCTGAAGATTTAAAATATAAAACAAAAGCACAAAGTTTTTTAGCAGATAAAAATAAACTTATTGAAGAAGATGCTGCAACATTAATACTTACACATAACTCTACTGTTAGAGATTTGTTTAATAATTATCAAAATGAACCAGAAGGATCACCAGAAAAACAAAAACTATTTCAAAAATATGTAAACTCTGTTGTTCAAGCACAAGAAGATATGAAAATTGATCCATCACTTGTAAAAGTAATACCAGAAAACTTTGCTAAAAATCTTGTAAGAGATTATGAAAATCAAGATCCATTAAATAAAATAGGTTATCTTCAAGGATTAGAAGAGCAATATGGAGAGCAATATGGAAGAGTTTTAAATCAATTAAGTGCAAATGGTTTACCTGTTACTGCTAAACTTGTTTCTTATTTAGGTGATGAAAATTTTGCAACTAAAGTAATGAGCATAGATACTAAAGAAGAGAAAGCAATATTAGATCAATATGTTAAAGATTATGATTTAGATAAAAACAGTATAAGACAAGAAGTTGCAACAAACATGAAAGAATTAAGAGACACAGTTATGTTTAGCAACAAGATGAACACTACTAGAGCCAATAAAGAATTAAATGATATACAGGAAATCATTAGTTACGTTGCAATAAACACAATGTCATCAACAACTGGTATGTCTCAAAAAGATGCTGTTGAAGCTGCAACAAATGAAGTTATGAAAAACTTTGTATTTGCTGGTGGTGATAATATGTTTGGTGGAGACAATACTTACTTTATTCCTAAAAGATATAACAATGATACATTATCAGATGGTCAAATAAATTTAATTCAAAGAAAAGCAGAAACCATAAAAGAAAAACATTTAGAAGATTTTGATATGTTTTCTTTTCAATCTTCAAATCCAGATATAGATGATGATGAAATAAATGAAGAGATGTTAGCACAAGCAAAAGATAAAGGAGTTTGGGTTAATAGTGCAGATGGTTCTGGAATTGTTTTTGCAATACCTTTTCCAGACGGATCATTAGGTTTAGTTGAAAATAAAAAAGGTGAGTTATTAGAATTAAAATTTGATGATGGCTCTCATGTATTGCCAACTACAAATATTTTATTAGATTTAGAAGTTTATAGAACTAATAAAGAAGAAGAACAAACACCTTAATCAATATGGCAAATATAGGATTCGGTTTAGAAATAAATAAGTATGCAAAGCAAACAGGTTTTGATCAGTTTTCTACTGACTTATCTGATGTTCTTGCAGAGACAGCAAAAGATGCCTGGAAATATAACCCTGTATCTTCTTCATTACGTTTATATGAATTAAATCAAAGTAGAAATGTTGATGAACCTTTAATACCATTTCAAGAGTTAAATAAAAAATATAAAGATTCTGGAATATTTTTTGAACAAGATGAAAAACAATCTACTGTAGATGTTTTAGTAGAAAGAAAAAAAGAAGAAAGAGATAGACAAAGTATTATCCAACGTGGACCAACAGGTGTTGTAGCTACTACAGCAAAATTTGGTACAGCAATGGTAGCAAGTATAGCAGATCCAATTAACCTTGCAATGATGTTTATCCCTGTTGTGGGTCAAGTAAGATTTGCAAGTTTAGTTGCAAAATATGGATTAACAAAAGCAAGAATGATGAAAGGTTCATTAGAAGGTTTGACAGGTATTGCTGCTGTTGAGCCACTAGTTTATGGAGCTGCTAAAGCCGAACAATCTGATTACGGTTTAATGGATAGTTTTATGGCAGTATCATTTGGTACTATTCTCGGTGGTGGTCTCCATGTTGGTGCAGGTAAATTAAAAGATAAATACACTCATAGAAAATTTAAAAAAAGAATTAGAGAATCAAGAAAAAATTTAAAATCTAAAAGTCAAGAAGATCCTGCTTTTAGCTTATATAGAGAATACTATCCAGAAAATTCAAGAATAATGAAAGAGCTGGAAGAAGTAGATCCAGATACTAGACAGTTATTACTTGCAAAAGCAATAGCAGATTTAGGTGAAGAAGTTCCAATTAATGTAAAAGATTATGCTGATTTAAATCCTAAATTAAGACACGCACAAATAGATGAAAACATAGTTGAGAAAGCTAGAAAAAAAGTAAATGAAGAAAGTGTTGAGGTTAATAAAAAATTAACTGAAGTTCAAAACAAGATCAATATGTTAGAAAAATATTTTGATCCAAAAAGAAAAATATCAAATATTAAATATACTCCAGAATTAAAGAAACTAAAAAAAGAAAAATCTAAATTATTAAAAAGAGAAAAAGAATTAGTAGAACAATTTACTAGTAGAGAAAAATTAATTGATCAAAGAATAACAAATAAACCACAAGAGATAACTTCTCCAGTTAATGCAAAACCTAGAAATATTTTAGTAGATAAAATTGTAGATGGGTATAATAAAGATAAAGCACAAAGTTCTATAGAATCTAGAAATTTAGATCAAGAGATACTTATTGCTGAAAATAATTTAGTTGCTAAACTTGAGAAACAAAGAAGTTTAGGATTACCAGAAAGTAAAGAAACAAGAGCATCTGTTAAAGCATTAGAAGATATAAACTCTAAATCAAAAGATTATGAAAATGCTATTATGGAAGGAATCAACTGTAGAATAGGAAAATAATTATGGCAGATAAATGTTTAATAAGAATAGAAGATGCTTTAAGTAAATCTGGTATAGACAGAAATGAAGCTGAAGGTATTTTAAAATCAATCAGACAAGCTGAAAGTCAAACTAAATTAAAAGACGCAGATGATGCTGTTAATGCTGCTGTTGCTAGAGAAATTTTAGATAAAGAAAAATTACAAAAACAAATTAATAAATTAAATGCAATAGAAGATGAAATAAAAATTAGAGATTATGTTGAATGGAATTTAGCTAACTTTAAAGATAATCCAAAAGAAGGAATGACAGCTTTATTGGTTGGTAGTAATTGGGAAAGAATGGGTGCAAGAGATTCAGTTGCTGCAGCTCAAGATGCTTATTATAAAAATTTAGTAGTATCATTTAATGCTAAACTAAAAGAAGCAGGGGTAGATGATTTATTTGCAAAAGCTACTAGTGATATTGAGAAAAAAATTTCTAGAGTTATTTGGGAACTTGGAGAAGGTAAAGCTATTACAGAAAAAAATAGTGATATTGTAAAACTTGCTAAAGTTATTGAAGATTTTTCGGAGACAGTAAGAAAAAAATATAACAACTACGGAGCAAACATAGATAAACTTCCTGGTTGGATTATAAGACAAAGTTCAGATCCTTTTCAATTAAGAAATGCTTTAGATGTTATTAATGTAAAAAATAATGTAAAATCAAAATCATCTAATGGATCTGCAGACACAAACCTACAAGCATGGAAAGATTATATTAAACCTAGACTAGATCATAAAAGAACATTTTTTGAAACCGATGAAGCAAACATAGATGATTTTTTAGATAATGCTTATCACTCACTAATTAGAAATGAAAATCAAATTGTTAATAGTGCAGGAGAAACTTTTGGTGCAAAAAGTATGGTTAAAAAAATGGGAGCAAAAAGAGTTTTACATTTTAAAAGTTCTGATGATTGGTATGATTATAATGCAATGTTTGGTGGTCAAAATTTAAAAGAATCTATATTTAGTGGATTTCATGTTGCAGGTAAAAATGTTGGTATGATGAGTAAACTAGGAAGTAACCCTCAAAACAATTATAAAAAAATAGGTGATCTGGTTAAAAATCATTTAATTAAAAAAAGAACAATATTATCCAAAGAAGAAAAAAATGCTAAAAATACAGCAGAGTTAAAAAAATTAGACGAACAAGCTGAATCAGTTGGTGCATTCATGAAAGAACAAGGTGGTCATGCAAAATTTATGGCAGAAGTAGATGGATCTGTAAATACTATTAATGGTTTTGCTGCTGCTAAATATGGTGCAATTACTCGTGCTATATTAGCTATGGCAAAATTAGGTGGTGCAACAATTTCAGCATTTTCTGATATTCACCTTTATGCTAAAGAAATGAAATGGCAAGGTAGATCTTATGTTGGTGGTCTTGCAGAAGCAATGGGTAGATTAGCTAAAATAAAAAATACAAAACAAAAACAAGAAATTGCAGAACAATTAGGTTTTATAAATGATAATATTATTTATGATTTAGCAGCAAGATATTCTGCTGGAGACGCTTTAAATAGAGGTTACTCTCAAGTGCAAAGAACTTTCTTTAAACTTAATGGTTTAGCCTGGTGGACCAACTCATTAAAAGATGGAGCAATACTTGGTATGGGTAACTATGTAGCTAAACAAACTAAAGTATCTTACAAAGGTTTAGGTAAAGAATTTAAAAGATTAATTAATCATTATGGTATTGATGAAAAAATCTGGAATCATATAAGAAAAATGGATGTAGATAAAGCTGATGATGGTAAAATATTTTTCAACACACAAAAAATAGATAAGTTATCAGATTCTGTTATTAAAGATATTGAAGGTAAAACAACAATGTCTGCAAGACAAATAGAAGTTGCTAAAGATAATTTAAAAACAAGAGTGTTAGGAATGTTTTTAGATAGAGCAACTTATGCCGTACTAGAGCCAGATGCTAGAACTAGAGGTTGGATGAAACTTGGATTACAAGCAGGAACTGGACCAGGAGAAGCTATAAGATTTATGGGTCAATTCAAAGCATTCCCTTTTGCATTTGGTCAAAAAATGATTGGTAGAGAAATGGCTATGTGGAAAGAAGGTAAAAAAATGGATGCTCTATTTGGTATGGCACAATTAGTTGGTGGATCTGCTATATTTGGTTATGCTGCTATGACGGCAAAAGATATACTTAAAGGTAAAAAACCTAAAGATCCTTTAAATCAAAAAACATTTTTTTCTGCTATGCTTCAAGGTGGTGGTTTAGGTATTTATACTGATTTTTTATTTGGTAATGTTCAAAATTCTACGAGTGCTTTAGCAACTATTGCTGGACCATTCCTAACTGAAGCTACTAAAGTTATTGCTGCAATAAACTATGCTATTAAAGGAGAGGGTGGAAAAGCAGGAAAACAAGCGTATTTATCTATAAAAGATAATATTCCATTTTTAAATTTATTCTATATAAAGACAGCATTTGATTATGCAATTGGTTATCAAATGATGGAAACTTTATCTCCAGGTTCACTAAAAAGAATGGAGAAAAGAATGAAGGATTCTGGTCAAGAATTTTTGTTTACAAAGCCATCAACATTGTTTAAAGGTTTTTAATATATGACAATATCATCTACAACAGTAAAAAATTCCTACTCTGGTAATGGTACTTTAGATACCTTTAACTATACTTTTAAAGTTTTTGCAGACGCAGATATTCAAGTTATTATTAGAGATGCTTCAGCAACTGAAACAGTTAAGACATTAACTACTCACTATACAGTTACAGGTGCAGGTTCTGCTTCTGGTGGAACTATTGTATTCACAGCAGGTAACATTCCAAGTGCAACAGAAACAGTTGTAATAAGAAGAGCATCACCACAAACACAAGCAATTGATTATATTGCTAACGATCCATTCCCTGCTGAATCTCACGAAGAAGGATTAGACAGATCTATGATGGCAATTCAACAGTTGCAAGAAGAAATAGATAGATCAATTAAATTATCAAGAACAAACACAATGACTTCAACTGAGTTTGCTGTAGGTTCAACTGATAGAGCTGGTAAAATTTTTGGGTTTGATGACAATGGTGAATTAGTTGTATCGCAAGAGCTAGGAACTTTTAAAGGTAACTGGTCAGCGTCAACAACTTTTTCTGCTAGAGATATTGTAAAAGATACTTCAAACAATAATATTTATTTATGTAATACTGGTCATACATCTTCTGGTAGTCAACCTATTTCAACTAATACAGATGTAGCTAAATGGGATTTATTAGTAGACGCAGCTAGTGCTACAACAAGTGCTACTAATGCTGCAACGAGTGCAACTAACGCATCCACATCAGAAACAAATGCTGCAACCTCTGCCACAACTGCAACTACAAAAGCTAGTGAAGCATCGACTTCAGCAACTAATGCAGCAACGTCTGCAACAAGTGCAGAAACTGCAAAGACAGCAGCAGAAACTGCTCAAGCAGCAGCAGAAGCTGCGTTAGATAATTTTGATGACAGATTTTTAGGTGCTAAAGCTAGTGATCCAACTTTAGATAATGATGGAGACGCATTAACAGACGGAGCATTATATTTTAATACTACAGATGATGTAATGAAAGTCTATGACTTGACTAACACTACATGGAGACAAATTCAATTAACAACTTCAGATCAAGCAAATGTAAATACTGTAGCTGCAGATTTATCTGGTTCTAACACAATAGGAACTGTTGCAACTAATATTGCGAATGTCAACACAACTGCAACTAACATAGCGAATATAAACACAACTGCTGGAATATCTAGCGATGTGACGAGTGTAGCTGGAATAAGTTCTGCAATATCTGCAGTTAATTCAAATTCTGCAAATATAAATGCAGTTAATGCAAATAGTGCAAATATAAATTTAGTAGCAGCTAACGATACTAATGTTACGAATGTTGGAACTAATATAGCTTCAATCACAACTGCAGCAACTAACCTTGCAGACATAAACGCTTTCGCAAATATCTATCTTGGACCAAGTGCTTCAGCTCCTACTTTAGATCCAGATGGAAGTGCATTAGATGTTGGAGATTTATATTTCGATACAGTTTCACAAACTATGAAAGTTTACTCATCAAGTGGGTGGATTCCTGCAGGTTCAAGTGTTAATGGAACTTCAGCAAGATTTACTTATACTATATCTGGTACACCAACAACAGTATCTGGTGTTGATGATTTAGGAAATACACTTGCATACGATGCTGGATTTGCAGATGTTTATGTAAATGGTGTTCGTATGTCTGCTTCAGATATTACAATTACTTCTGGTACTTCAGTTGTATTTGCTACAGCTTTAACAAATGGAGATGTTGTAGATATAGTTGCTTATGGTACTTTCAATGTAGCATCAATCGATGGTTCTAATATTACTTCTGGTACAATCGCTAATGCTAGACTAACAGGAAGTGGTGCAATCACAATCAATGGTTCTGCTGTTGCGTTAGGTGGTTCAGTTACTATTGGTGAAACAAAACCTACAATTAGTTCTATAACTCCAGACACAATTACTAATGCACAAACTTCAATTACAATTACTGGTTCAAACTTTGTATCAGTACCTCAAGTAGAATTTTTAAATCCTTCAACTGGTATCTGGTATGTTGCAGACACAGTTACATTTAACAACTCAACATCATTAACAGTACAAGCAACATTAACAGTTGATGCACAGTACAAAATAAGAATTGAAAATCCAGATGGTAATGCTGTAATATCATCTACAAATATTTTAACAGTTTCAGATGCTCCTACCTGGACAACTGCTGCAGGTGATCTTGGAACTTTTGCAGGAAATTTTTCTGGAACTCTTGCGACAGTAGCTGCTACTTCAGATAGTGCAGTAACTTTTTCAGAAGTGGGAAGTAATCTTGCAGGTGCTAATGTTACATTAAATACTTCAACAGGTGCTTTGACTACAACTGACTTTGGTGGTACAAGCACAACAGCAACAACTTATAACTTTACATTAAGAGCAACAGATGCAGAAAGTCAAACAGCAGATAGAAGTTTTAGTTTTACATCTAGCTTCGGTGCAACAGGTGGGGGTCAATTTAACTAATGGCTAATACAAAAGTAACAAGGTTACAAAGTACAGCAGGAAATAGAAATAAATGGACATTTTCGGCTTGGGTAAAAAGAGCATCAACAGGTGCAGAAGAAGTTATATTGAGTGTTTATTATGATGCTTCCTATTATACAGAAATAGGTTTTACAGCAGGTGACCAAATTAATTTCTTTGATTTATATAATGGAGCTTTAAATGGAAGAAGAAGAACTAATGCTTTAGCAAGAGATTGTAATGGTTGGTGGCATATAGTAGGTGTTTTTGATAAAGACAATTCAACTACTGATGAAAAAATAAGACTTTGGGTTAATGGAGTTAAAATAGAAGGAGCTTTAGCAGCACAACAACAAAGTTCAATTAACTATTCTTCTAACTTAAATTCAGCAGGTCAAACAGTAACATTAGGTGCAAAAAATAATGCTAGTTATTTTAATGGTATACTGAGCCATGTACATTTCTGTGATGGTTATGCTTATGATGCAAGTTATTTTGGTTCAACAGACAGTACAACTGGAGAATGGAAAATTAATACTTCTCCAAGTGTTTCTTATGGAACACAAGGTTATCATATTTTAAAAGATGGTAATTCAGTTACAGACCAATCTCCTAACACTAATAACTTTACAGTTGGTAATGGTACACTTACAAAAACAGAAGATTCTCCAAGCAATGTATTTGCTACATTTAATCCTTTATTTCAATCATTACCTACTGGTGGATTATCAAATGGAAATAATACAGCTAAAACAAATGGTGCAGACAGCACTTGGAGAAGTGCTTTTGGAAATTTAGGTGCAACTTCAGGTAAATATTATATGGAAGTAAAATGGGTTAGTGGTTCACATTTTGTATCAGGTTTTGCTAGTCAAAGAACTTTATCAACACACAATTTTAAAGATTTAACTGACACTTATAGTGGTGGTCAATATTTTGGTATTTATGGTACATCATTATACACAAATGGTTCATCATCAGGTTCTTATACAGCACAAGCTAGTGGTAATATTATTCAATTAGCATTAGATATGGATAATAAAAAAATCTATCAAGGTATAAATGGAACTTGGAATGTTGGTGGCAATCCATCATCAGGAAATGGTATTTCTATAACAGGAGATACAGATGAATTTTGGACTTTTGGTATATCTGCTTATAGTAACTCAGGAACAGGAGAGTATCAAGCAAACTTCGGCAATGGCTACTTCGGAACAACTGCTGTATCTAGTGCAGGAACTAACGCAAGTGGAAATGGAATATTTGAATATGATGTACCAACAGGCTATACTGCCTTATCAACAAAAGGATTAAATTTATAATGGCTTATACTACAATTAATAAGAGCAGTTTGCATATGAACACCAAGCTCTATACAGGAACAGGTGCAACACAATCAATTACAGGCATAAATTTCCAACCAGATATGACATGGTTTAAACATAGAAGTGGAACAAGTGAACATAATATATATGATGCTGTAAGAGGTGCTACTAAAAGAATTATACCTAATGATAATTCAGCAGAAGGAACTCAATCAAATGGTTTGTCAGCTTTTGGAAGTGATGGCTTTACAGTTGTAGATTCCAATGCAACAAACCTTAATAATGAAACATACGCATCATGGAACTGGAAAGCAAATGGTGCAGGTTCAGCTAATACAGATGGTTCTATAAACTCAACTGTTTCAGTAAATCAAACAGCAGGTTTTTCAATAGTGAAGTGGACAGGTACACAAAGTTTAGGAACTGTAGGTCATGGATTAAATTCTGTTCCTAAAATGATTATTATTAAAAATACATCAGCTTTAGAAAACTGGATTGTTTATCATAACTCTTTAGGCAATACAAAAAACTTATATCTTGATGCAACTAACGCAGAACATACTAGGTCAGATACATTTAATAATACTTCTCCAACATCTTCTGTTTTTACAGTTAATACAGCAACAGGTGTTAATAAAACTGGTAGCACTATGATTGCTTACTGCTTCGCAGAGAAAACTGGTTATAGCAAGATTGGTTCATATGTTGGTAATGCTAGTGATGATGGAACATTTATTTTTACTGGTTTTAAACCTGCTTTTGTTATTATTAAATGTAGCACCAGTGTTGAATCTTGGGTTTTAGTTGATAATAAAAGGTTAGGATATAATCCTGATAATAATGTTTTAAAACCTGATACAAGTGGTGTTGAAGCTACCGATAATGATGTAGATTTACTTTCTAATGGTTTTAAAATAATTAGAAATACTGGTTATGTTAATGCTTCTGGTAATACATTTACCTACATGGCATTTGGTCAAAGTTTAGTTGGCGACAATAACGTACCATGTACAGCAAGATAGGAAATAAAATATGACAAAAGCAAGAGATTTAGCAAACATAATATCTGGTGGTTTTACAGCAGACGATATTCCAAATATAGACGCTAGTAAAATTACAAGTGGTTCTATTGCAGATGCTAGAATACCTGCTAGTGCAGTATCTCAACACGCAACATCTTTTGATGATAATAAAATTGTTAATGATATTTCTACTATAGCATTAAGACAAGCATCAAACGAAAACAAAGGTGCTTACAATACTAACTCAATGTTTGTAGATGTATTTCAAGATGCTACTGGGATTGCATCACACACTACTTCTGCAAGAAATGCTAGTGAATATGTATCTTCAATAGTTGAAACAGATTCTACACCAACAGGAACACAATTATATTTAAAATCTAATTCATCTTCAAACAACTCTACAACTTTTACTGACAGCTCTGGAAATAATTTAACTGTTGCTCGTGCTGGTAATACAAAACATATAGTTGACGCAAATTCTGATATTATAGGAACTTCTGCTTATTGGATTGATGGTGGTGGCGACCAACTTTATGTTGCTCATTCTGATTTTACTTCAAGAGGGAATTTTGGTACAGGTGCTTTTACATTGGCTGGTTATTATAGATTTAATTCTGTAAGTAGCGAAAGACCATTAATGACATTTGGTGGTTGGGGTACTAGCGTTGACCATGAGGGTTGGTCATGGATGCACCTATCAGATAATAGAATGCTTTTTTTATATAGAAGTGGTGGTAGTAATGTAATTGCTAAAACAAGTGACGTTTTATCACTTGCTAGTGATACTTGGTATCATTTAGCAGTCACAAGAGATGGTTCAGGGAATATGAAATTTTGGAAAAATGGAGTATTATCAGGTTCGCATTCTGGAGCAACAGGCAACATAAATGATTTTTCAGATAATAAACCTTTAAAGATTGGCGAAACTGCTGATAGTGCAAGAAGTTTTGCTGGTAGATTTGACAATATTTATATTAACAAAGGTTATGATACTTATACATCAAACTTTACACCACCGACAAGTTATTATGGTTTAGTTCAAACAGTTAATGCAACTGGAAACTTTATATCCAATGCAATTACAGCTCCATCTTCAGTATCTAATATGGGAGCAATAGTTACATACGAAAATGCTCAAGGCACGAATGCTTTAAACACAGATATAGTTTTACAATTATCAGCAGACAATGGCAGTAATTTTGCTACTGCTACAATGACAGCAATGCCAGACTTTGCTACTGGTATTAAGATGGCTAAAGTAAATGACTTATCTGTAACAGCAGGAACACAATTAAAATATAAAATATCTTTTGCTAATCAATCTGGTTCTAAAGAAGCTAGAATTAGAGGTGTTTCACTTCAATATTAATTATGAAATTTGTATTAGCTTACACTATCTGTTCAGCAATAACAGGCTTATGTAATAATACAGCAGTATCAAAAATAGAATTTAATTCCTGGAGTGATTGCGTTAAAGCAGGTGCAATAGCAACTATTCAAACTACCAATCAACAGGAAAAAAAATTTAACGAAAAAAAATTATATGTAAGTTATTTTTGTAATGAAATAAAGAGGGATGATGCTTAAAAAAAAATCATCACATAAATCTAACTTAGAAGATCACAATGGTATCAGAATATCATACCATGAAAAAGTTTGTGCAGAAAGAATGAAAACTTTATTTAATAGAATTGATGAAATGAAAAAAGATATGAAAGAATTAAAACAAGATATATCTGAAGTAAAAGCAAATATAAATAAAAGTAAGGGTGGTTTGAAAGTTTTATTAGCTGTTGGTAGTGTTGTTGCTGGAGCTATAGGATTTTTTAAATACAATGGCTAATAGAAGAAAAACTGCAGTAGTAGGATTAACATCTGAACTTAAAGCTCAAGCTCGTCTTGCTGAAGATCCTAATATAATAGTGTTCACTCCTGTGGGTGGTCTTGGTCCAGTAGATATTGTTACTTTAAATATGATAACAGGTAAGTATACTGCTTACGATGTTAAATCTAAAAATTATAGAAAAAATAATTCAAAAAATATTCCTGCTGATGGATATAAAAGAAATATTAAAGGAACATTTATATCTAGAGGAGCAACTAAAGAACAAAAGAAACTTAACGTAAGGATTATATACGAATGAAATTATCAAAAAATTTTACACTACAAGAACTAACTAAATCAGATACAGCTATTAGATTAGGTATAGCTAATGAGCCTAACTCAGATCAGATTGAAAAATTACAAAACCTTTGCGAGACTTTACTTCAACCTGTTAGAGATAAATTTGGTCCAGTAATTATAACGTCTGGATTTCGTAGTGAACAGCTATGTGTTAAGATAGGCAGCTCAATCAATAGTCAACATAGCAAAGCTGAAGCTGTAGATTTTGAAGTACCTGGAACTGATAATGCCGATCTTGCTTATTGGATAAAAGATAATATAGAAGGGTGGGATCAAATGATCCTTGAATTTTATACGATTGGTGAACCTTCAAGTGGATGGGTTCATTGTAGTGTTGCAGATAAACCTAGAAAACAATTCTTGAGAGCTTTTAAAGAAAATGGTAAGACAAAATATAAACCAATACTAGGAGACATAAGATGTGGTTAGGAGCAATTAAATTAGCTGTTCAAGCAGGTAGTCATATATATAAGAATAAACAAAAAACCAAAATGCTTATGGCAGACGCACAAATGAATCATGCTCAAAAAATGGCTAGTGGTGAAGCAGAGTATCAAGGTAAATTATTAGAAAGTAGAAACTCAGATTGGAAGGATGAATTTATTTTAATTTTACTAAGCGTGCCAATCGTAATGTTGGGATTTGCTGTATGGTCAGACAATCCAGAACACATGGAAAAAATGCAGCTCTTCTTTGAATATTTTTCTAACCTACCATTTTGGTATCAATCAATTTTTGTGGGTGTCATAGCTTCTGTGTATGGTTTAAAAGCAACAGACTTAATTAAGAGGAAATAATATGAGCAATCAAGCACCAACAATGATGGTATCACAGTACAGTAAAAAGAAACCTACACTTCTTGCACAGCAAACAGGTAAAAAGAAAAAGAAAAAAAATATAAAAAGAAA
>Ga0208162_1000747_pt1 | contig 17825 bp, 14 predicted proteins | sample CB_VirMetaG_4_FD_184539 | JGI IMG/M metagenome (GOLD analysis project Ga0208162, IMG submission 184539) | Freshwater to marine saline gradient viral communities from Chesapeake Bay - CB_1508_1M Viral MetaG (SPAdes) (version 4) | ecosystem: Environmental > Aquatic > Marine > Coastal | place: USA... | reverse complement strand
TCTTATCCCGCCACAGATCAAGGCGGCAAGACCCACAAGCCTTCTCGATAAGGTTGAAACCGACAAGGACGATGAATACCTACAGTTCAACTGGCCATACGATTACCTTTCCTTCGTAGAACTAGTTAAACTTGACGCCGATGTTCTCTACAAAGAGGAAGAAGAAGAGACCCCCGAAGAGGATGACGAATGAAATTTCTAAATAAGAAAGAGCAAGTCTTCGACATCCAATTGACCCCCTATGGAAAGCAAAAGCTCTCTATGGGAGAATTAAAGCCTACCTATTATGCGTTCTTTGATGATAACATCGCGTATGATAGAAGGTACTTTTCTGGCTCAAGTTTAGAAACACAAAACGATATCCATAAAAGAATCAAAGAAGAAACCCAGTATTTTGAAACACAGGTTATTTTCAAACAAGTTCTTTCTGGTACAATGGTTGCTGGTGGAACATTTACTGAAGTTACACTACCACAACCAGCAAGCCTTTACACTCGCGAGTCTTACATCGGAGATGCGCTTCTACAGTCTGAAGAACAAGACGTTGCTCCTGCTTGGAAAGTCATTACGATGCAGGGCACTATTTCGTCTTCTAGTCCTTACCTTACAGGTACTCTAGATAATAGTTCTAAACTCCAAAGAGAAAGAAATAGCGGAATCACTCAGATTAATATTGATGTAAATTATGAATTACGCCCACAACAGTCTTCATTCAGAATCTCTGTTGATAATGCAAGAAACTTACAAGATACGTCACAGACTTTTGCTGACGACACGGTAGTGAGGTTGGTGAGCGAAGATGCTTTAATCTATGTTGAAGAGTTAAATACTGAATTGCTAACTGAAAACTTTGATATCGAAGTGTTTGAAGTTCCACAGAGTGAAGACACAGGAGAGCTACGTCGTTTGTATTTTGATAATCAGGCTCCACAGGTTGTTAACGGAATGTTGGTTCGTTCTACACCAGAGGTTATAAATCAGGCACTAACTACTAGCAGCGTTGAATATTACTTCTCAATCGATAAGGATTACCAAATAGATCCTAAGATTGCCTGTAAGTATCTCAATCAGTTCAATACTGAGGACTATTTAATAGACTTAGATTTTGATTGCGAAGAGCAGGGTGAAGATTTGTTTTTCGATATCTATGGTAGGGTTACGGAGTCAGAAATATGTCCAGACTAATCTATACTGGAGACACAGTAGAGCGTTTTGGAAAAAGAATACCAACGCCATTTATAGAGAAGATAAAAATCTTTGAAGATGAGATAGAAGCAGATATCTCAATCTACCTCCACATCACCGATGATGATAACACAAACCAGTCCATCTATGATGATCTCAGCAATCTTAAATTGTATGCTGGGTTTGGAGTCATTTACCAGATACCTGATAACCTAAACCTTGGAACAAACTTTCTTCTTGTTGATGATAACATCTACAACAATGAGGGCAAGAGATTCGCTAAATTTACTTACTCCAGAAAGTCTTCAGACAAAGAGTTGGAAGATTTTTCTATATCGCGCGCAGAGAGTGACTCTAATAACACTGAAACTTATTATTCATGTTTTATAGCCATAAGCAAAGATGAAAATGGTATCGATAACAGAGATTTGCATTTCTTTAGGCAGCCAAATGAATTTGATAAGCAAGGCATTTATGGTGTTTTTAGAAACCTTTCTTCTCCATTGGTTTATGAAAAGGTGTTTACTGCACCAAGAAGTGGCCAGAGCGCCACGGACGGAGAAAGGACGAACCGAAGCAATAGACTAGCAACCGATCCAATTTCAATCTACACCGATTCATCTAACATTCCTTACAAAGAGACTCCTCTCAAAAGTATACAAAAGAATTACCACAAGACGACTCTCGAATTCAGAAACGAGATAAAGATTCAGTTAGCCAATCTAGTTGCGAGTTTTGAGAACACCACAGATCAACAGGTTCAATCATTCCGCGATAGTATTTCTTTCATGGCTGAAACCATGTATCGCGAGGCTGAATTCTTAACAGAACTGGATGCTGTTCGTAATTCATTCCCATCTAGAACTTCTACAAGCGAGCTTGGGGTGCTGTATAACAATTTTAAAAACATAATATTTGCAGCTAACGATGCTTTAATTTTGGAAGATCGGGTAACCAAAGTGATAGTTCCCAACACTAAATTAATTGATCTAAGGGGTTACTTTGTATCTGAAGAGCAAGAATGGAATCGTAAAAACTTTGATACTTATGAGCCAAGAGTGGACGATACCGGCGACGTTCTATATCCAAATGTTTTTATGGAAAGACAGCAATTGGAGACGCCAAAGTATCAAGTTCTCAACGAGGGCAAGACAACAGAGTTGCGGACTGAGTTCGATCCCGGTACAGGTTTAGTAGAGCCCAATTTTGATATTACATCTATATTTGGATACTTCTTTTTTGACTATGAAAAATCTTTACACAAAAAGAGTAATATCTCTCAAATCTATGAGGTCCAGAAGCTACTAAACATCTGGGGTAATAATTCACTTGATGGTTTCTTTTCTCTTAAAACAGCAGAGATGCTTAAATTTTCTAGAACAAGATTAGTTAGAAAAATAATCACTCCATATGTCGATAATAGACCTTTGACCAATCTTGTTTTGAATTCTGCTGGCGGGCAGGAAGATATCATGAAGGTAGTACAAGAAAGGGTCAACGAAAATGAAGAAAAAATTGAGACAGTAGATATTCCCTATATTATGCTTAGAGGGTTTGATACGGTTGAAGGTCTTGAAGGATATAGATTGTTGGCTTTTGAGTTTCAGGATTTTGAAGAAGCTACTGTATCTTTTAGGCGCGGCGGTTCGTATAGATTTAATATATTCGTAGATGATAATACACTTGATTTCTATGATTATCTCGTACAAAATTATGAACAGAACTTAACAGAACTCAAAGATTATTTATCAAAGGCAGAAGATTTTTGTAGTTTCAACAACATTGATAATCGATTTAATGATTTTTTTGTAACTGCTATCAAGGAACAGTACGAAGATGAGATTGAGTATCCTTGGCTCAAGGTGCCAAAGATTTTTGCAATCCATTTAGATTTGATTAATAATCTTTTTTCTGGTAATGCGAGAAGGATGTCTGAATATGCTTCTAACATGGCGACTGTTATATCCCCAGAAAACGGAAATCTCTTATCACTCCAAAATTTTGCAAATGATATGGAACAATTTTACGAAAAATATTATGGCATAGATGGAGAAATAACTAAACTTATTTCATCTCGCAGAGATCCAGATGGAAATCTCACCCCAAGTCTAAAAGACAATACAGAATTTATAGCCACTTTGGGATACGATGATTTTCCTGATGTTGTTGACTTTTCTGTTGATATTGAGCCTCCTCCCGCGCTCAAGTTATGGAATGGCTCTCAAGTTCAATTAAAGAAGAATGAAGTTAAGTCTGCGATAAGCTTGATTGCTGGGACACTTATTATGGCTCGATCAAAAAGAAAGTCTTATTCAGAATTTGTACAGGATGAGGGAGGCACAGTTCCAATACAAACTGTTAATGCTGTTTTTGAAAAAGGTCTTTTAAGAAAGATACTTGAAATTGGAAGCGCGTCGGGAGCCGCAACTTTTCTTGCTGGCTCGTCTATATTCGCCGCGAGTTCTGGATTGAGTGGTCTTGCTGTCGGGGTCACGGTGGCCGTGGGAGGGGCAGCGCTTGGAATCACAGCACTTGCAGCTTTGACTGTAGCTATGATTTTTAGCGTAGCTAAAAGAAATAGAACTAAAGAAATTGTAAAATTTATAAACAAATTTATCAATAGAATTGAAAACCAAGCAACTGAATTAACGCATGAGGGTAAAAAGTCTCTTATTGAGAGAGAACTCAGATATGCTTTTGGAGATGATAAAGATAGACCAAAGGCTTATAAAAAATTAGAAAAGAACGACATTAAATTCTTAAAGGCAGAAAAGGCAAGAATTGGTAACATTGGATTATATACTATTGGCTGCGAAGTAAAAAATATATACAGCGTTTCCGATTGGTTTTCAGACCAAACCTTTAATATAAGGAACTAAATAAGATATGCCCAGGCAATTTAACATAGATATATTGGATGAAGACTATAGCGTAGCTGGTCCAAAAATCAAAAATACTTCGCAAGCAAAAAGAATCTTTAACAAAAATAAACTCTCGCAACAAACGGATACTAAAAAAGCTGGAACTGCATTTGATGTTATGCTCTCCAATATGAGTATCACTATAATAGGGATAGACGAAGAAGATTTTAGTTTTAAGAACGATGAGAAAAATATTGAACTTTTACAAAATCCCAATATTCTACAAAATCGTAATTTTAAAAAATTAAAAGCCAAGAAAATAAAAATTAGAGACAAGTTTGGTAACGAAAATGATCCGTTTTACGAATTGGATGATCCAAGGGATTCTCGTGATATAGCAGAGGAAACTGCCGATACAATAGATGAGACCGAAGCGCTTGCAGATATTGCAAAAGATATTTTCGCCTTGAATCTATCCAACAATACAGCAGTAAAACAATTCAGGAGTCTTGACTAATGGGTAAAATTGCTACAAAAGCCTCACAGAGCGCCGCCAAAAGACGCCGACAGAGATACAGAGAACAGGGAAAAACCATAGAAGAAATTGTCGATCTTGAGCGCCAGAGAAGAGAACGCCAGCAAGAGCGCCGTGAAAGACAACAAAATACTGAACCATCTACAGTTTCTGGTCTCGCTCCTGGCGTCGGAGGTGTGCCAGGAGCCGCCCAGAGAGCAGGTGCCCCCACTATTGCAACTCAGATTGTTGCGGCAGAAGAACAATTAGCCGAAGAATTGATTGAAGAAAGAGAGGAGGTGCTAGAAGAATCGGGTGGATCTTCTGATGAAACCGAAGAGTTAGGAGATGATCCAAGAGAAGAAATTCAAGAAGTAAAAAATTCCTTAAGAGTATTGTATAGTTTCAATCCATCTTACACCGCCAATGGCTACATAGAAAGCTTAAATCCAGATTTTAGAAAAATACAGGGAAGAAGGGGTTCCGCCATTCGAGAAAGGACACAAGCCAGAAGGGCAGCCAATGATTCTATCTTGATTGCAAAAGTAATGCTTAGGTCTGGAAATGTTAGGTTACAAGATTACAAATCAATGTCTAGAATAGATGAACCAGTTTTGGATCTTGGGCAAAGAAAGTTCATATATAGGCCCGGGGAGAAAAGCAAATTGAGAACAATTCTCAGTAGGCAACCATTTGATCTAAATTCAATAACAGATAAAATAAATTCATTCTTGGAGATCCCCGAATTTGAAAGAATAGAGGCTCCAATTATTATAAACAAATTTGAGATAGAAAACGAGTTTAGACTTTCCCCCATTGAAGATTCTCCAACTCAAATCGAAGTGCAATCTGATAGCAGAACACCGCCCCAAATAGGCTCATTCCTACGCAAAATACAGCCAGATAGGAGTACGTTTAGGGGCACTCGCCGAGCAGATGATGCTTTTGCATCCAGGGGGCGCCCCCAAGTTGATCGCACCCCACTTGGTGGTGGTGGTACTGGCGGCGGAACTCGTGGCGATATAGATACTGGACTAATTAGGGATCTTGATAGAGATCGACAATTCAGGCAGCAAGACTTTGGTGCTGCATCAGATTTAGAGTTTGATGAATTGGAGACTGGTGGACCACCTGTGGGTGGAAATTATGGCGGCGGACCTAGGGGCTATTAACAATGACGCTTAAAACTTTAAATGTTGCTGATGCAAACTTGCTTTCTGGTTCTGGCGAATTAATTCGCCAAGCTTTGATGGGCTACTTTATAGATGAAGAATCTGGTTTTAGAGATCAAGAGGTTGAAGTAAATTCAAAAATTGTCCAAATCGATAGTGCCCCAAAGACAATTAGAAAAGTTGATGAATTCTCTCTAATCAATTCAGTAAAGTTTGCTTCTCGTCTTTATGGAACAAACGATGAGCAGATGATTCGTTCTGATGAGGAGTGGAAAAGCTATATTGTCGGTGGTACTTTTGGAGAGAATACTTATCCTGGCGTTTATGATGATAACATTTATTTTGATCACAGAGTCGAAGTCCAGTTACCGCTATATCAAGATGAATTAAACGATTCATCCGACACCATTAGTGGATATTCCAAAGCAGAATACTATAAATTTTATAATCGATATCAAAGTAACCTAAATTCTATCGATAGCGAACACCTTATACCAAATTATTACTTTTTGTTTTCTCCGCTCTCTAATGGCTCAGACATACAAAGTTTTGTAAATCTGGAAGGGACTCTGGAAACAGACGAAGTAACTTCAATCTTTTCTTACACCGATAGTGATACTCTGGTTCCTAGATATCAATATGCAAATGTAAGCCAATACTTGAATGTAGATTATACGAATCACTCATTTACAGATGATTTTAAGGCACGACTACAAAACAAATTACAGAACATTATTTTCTTGGATCCAGAAGAATCTACCATCGACGAGGCAAATTCAGATGCAATGGAATCTGATTTGACTAGTTTTGAAAACAACATTATTAATAAGTTGTTCTCTCTCATGCCTATGTCTAATCATATTTACTTTGATACGGATTACGACAATACTAGAAATAGTCTTAGTGAAATCTTCTACAATCCAGCAACTAATAAAAACGACTATCGTCCATTATTCATGAAAACACTAAAAGAGGTGTTTACAGGCGAGATAGAACTAAAAGCAACTCCACTAGAATTCGCCATAGATAATAGAAATTCTATATCCACCAGCAATGCTATTCTAAATGTATTGGATTTACCGCAGATGCTCCTTTACAATTTGAGAAATCTTAGCTCACAAACTGATAACTTTATGTTTTACAATGATGATTCTGAGGTTACCAAAGCCACATTTGATACTGACGGGACATATCGCTTTGTAAATTCAGAGATTATTACAAATACTTTAAATGATGTTGTTGGGTTTATGAACAACAAATTTGATACCATGAAACCACAAAGTCTTGAAAACTTTTTGAATTCTGCACTTGAAGATGAAAAGTATCACGAAACCCTCGCTTACAGAATACAAAAGATTGGTGGACCTCCAACAGGAGATTCTAGAACTGAAAACACATTACAGAACTTCTGGTTCTTCAATACCGCAGATGCAATCGATTACATCGATACACAGGTAAAGTATGATACAGATTACACGTACAAGATTTTTTCTTATGTTGCAATCCAGGGCTTTAAGTATAAACTATCAGATGTTTTGGTAACCAGAGAAATAGCAAACCAGCCAGCACAAGAAGCTGATAGACCAGACGAACGATGCCTTGAATTTTATGATCCATTTACAGATGAAACAACTCCCAATTTATTTGAACCTGACTCTACAATTTCAAGTAATTCATTAGCCACAGCAGCACAAACAAAAACAGATAGAAGATATCTATCTGATTTGAACCTTAGTGTGGAACCATCTCTTAAAATTGTAGAAGTTCCAATACAAGAAAAGACATTTAGAATTATAGATAACCCACCCAACGATCTGATAGCCACACCCATGCAGCCCAAAGATCAAAGTCAGACTATAATGTTCTTCTTATCTTACGATACTTTTAGTCCAGACACTGTTGTTTATCCAACAACTTTGACCCAAAGAGATGTTGATAATAAGGATAATTATCTTGAAGCCAATGATTTGCTAGCTGAAGACCACATCCAATATGAGTCGGTGTCTAGACCAGTGGCTTTTGAGGTTTATCGACTTGAAGAGAAACCCTCTTCATATCAAGACTTTGAAAACAATTTAAGAAAATCAATCAACCTAGTGGTGCTCGATCAAGAAAGAGCAAAACTAGATGCTACCTTTGCTGAAAGAGTAAGAGCAAACAAGAAACACTATTACACATTCCGCGTAGTAAACGAAAATGGCGTAGCAGGAGAGTTCACACCGATTTTTGAATCTGAATTGATTGATGATGGCGGCTACATCTATGCCGATTTCAGACAATTGGTGAAGGAAGAGTTGATAGAAGACCAGATTTCTCAGCCGCTAATGTCGTTCAAGAAACTATTTAATGTCGTCCCCAACATTCAGCATCTAATTTTGAATTCTCAAGATGTAGATTTTACTGACTCTGCTTTCAACCAAGTCGAGGCTTTTGACCTAGGCACAGCAGATGATAAGATTTGGGGCAAAACGTTTAAAATTCGTTTGACTTCAAACAAGACAGGAAAGAAAATCGACCTAAACATTAAGTTTAATAAGATGCAGGGTTGAGAGAATAAAAAAAACAAACTACTATTTATGTGAGAGAGGAAAATAAATGGGCTTTTTAGATAACTCTGGCGACATCATACTTGACGCCGTATTGACTGACGTAGGCAGAAAGAGAATGTCTGAGGGAGGCTTCCGCATCGTGAAGTTTGCTCTCGGCGACGACGAGATTGATTATTCTCTTTACAACCCAGACCACCCCTCTGGTTCTGCTTATTACGACCTTGAGATACTCCAGTCACCAGTTATGGAGGCTGCTACCAAGCTCCCTTCATCAATCAAGTATGGTCTTTTGAGTATTCGCCGTACTGATCTAACTTACTTGCCCGTTCTAGAACTAAACGAGAAGTCAGGAATTGACTCAGTTGTTAAGCACAACAGGGTCATCCTTCTGGCAGCCAACAAGGCAACCTACACCACTCTCTCTAATGATGCCAACCTCGGAACATCCAAGGTTCTAGAACCAAACACACTAACCCCTTCTGCAAAGGTTATTATCGAGTCAGGAATTAACTCAACCGATAGACAGTCAACCAGAGAGAATAGAGATAACCTCTTGGTAAGCACTAATCTTCTTGACCTACAATTCGATGTTAAGTTCGATAACAGATTCATTGGCGGACTTGTATCACTACAACCCCGTCAGGATCAGAGTTTTGCAAACAATACTGACGGTTCTAGAAGAATCACCCTAACAGCATTCAAGAGAAAGACTGCTGTTTCAGCAACCCAGTTCTTAGACAACTATGTTGGTGCGATGGCTGATGGTATTGAGGACTTGGTTCTACAATACTCCACAGCAAACACTGACCCAACCGGAACAAACCTATCACAGTTGCCCGGTCCTCGCGGCGGCATGACTGCCCTAACTTTCGCACCCAGCACTGAAATCAACGCCGAAGGCTCAGCCTCACCAAGCTACTACATGCTTTACGGAAGAACCGGCGTTACCGGCACAGACCCAGCACTAGGCTTTGCATCAACAGATGCTTTCGACTACATCGATACAACAGTCTATGTCCAGGGTATGACCACAGGCGCTTCTATTCAACTACCAATTAGAATCGTAAGACAGCAGGCTTAATCGGAGAACTTAAATGCCTATCAATTATGAAGTAATAAACCCAAACACTGATGTAGCTACAACAAAGACGCTACTACACGAAGTTATCCCATTAACAGGTACTATTGTTAGCGGAACCTACGGAACATTCCCAGATGACGATAACGTCAAGAACTACTCTCACGGAATGTTTCAGTCTGTTTACGACTACCCTTACTTGAGTTCTTCTGCTAACCACATTTTTGATCTTACAGTTGGCTTTGATGAAAGTTCTCCACTTTCCGGCGCTGCGGGTTCTGTTCAGGAAACCAAGAAGATAAACATGTACAACCAGTTCTCCCAGGTTCTACTTGGCTACACTGGCTCTGCTAACACAGTCCGTCTCTTTGAGTCTGATTTGACTCTCGATGGTAGTGACCCAATGAAGGAAGTTGTTTTCGTTAACCTTTCTCGCCTACTAACCAAGGACCAGATCAAGAAGGGCTCAATGAGCCTAACAGTCGGTACTGCTTCTTGGGCTGACCCATTTGCTGGAACTAAGACTTTCACAGACTCTGAGGCATCAAGTAACGGTGGAACCCTAAACACCGTTGGTGGAGATTATGGCATTCTTTCTAGCTCTGCTGATGGAGTCGGCGGTATTGTTTTCTATCAAGCAGGAATGATGGTTCTTACCAGTTCTATCTGGGCAGGAACAACTGACTTCTTTGATGACGGTGCAACACAGAGATCTTTTGATGAGCAGTTGGTTTCTGGTTCTATTTCTGGCTCCGCTGATTCATTCCGCCACAGACTACAGAACCTACAGTTCAACAACACCACAGAAATCAATTCTACTGTTTACTTCTGTCGCGCGTCTCACAACAAGTTCAACTACTCGAACAACCCCACATACTTAAGCTCAAGTTCTATTCGTGTGAAGAACAACAACAAAGATAATCCCCCAATATCTTACATTACAACTATCGGGCTTTACAATTCTTCAAACGAACTTCTTGCCGTAGCCAAGCTATCTGAGCCACTACGCAAGGATCCTACCAACGAGCTAACTCTCCGCGTCAGGCTGGACTACTAAGGAGGGCAAGATGTCCCTCAAGAAGTTCGGACGAAGCGATATCATAAGAAATGCTATGAGGGCTTATCCTCATAGTAATTTCTTGATTTATTCTTCGTCTGTTTATTATGATCAGCGCCCAATAGAAAGCGGTAGTTTCAGCGACGATATTCTTTCTGCTTCTGGTGGAATTAGCCTATTTGAATACAACATAGATAAGCAGGGTACAACTAGCTTTGGGCAACCATCGCCAGCAGAAAGGGCAGAAGGAGATGTAAACACAACCGGGCTTAATCCGCCAATAATCCCTTATGTTAATAAGAGTAGCAATAAACAGTTTTTAAAGGCAAGCCCAAGAACAAGAGAAAACATCCAGGCAGTCTCAGATGATTATACTGTCTTGGGGCAAGGACCTTTGACTGGTTCTTCCTATTCTATGGGTGCCTCTATTACAAGAGAGCTTATGGAAAATGCCGGCGGAAAAACAACAAACACTTCTGGTGGTGGTTCCTGGGAAGTCCCAAACCATAGACGTTACTACGGTCTTCGTAACTCTCTAGACTTTTATTCAACACGCAGTCCTCACTATGCTGTTTCTAGCCCAGATTGGAATAAAGATGAGCAGGACATTAACCTGATTTCCGTTCCAAAGATTTTTTACGGAACACGTATCAAGCCCGGTAGTCTATCTCTTAAATTTTACATAACAGGCACATTGGTTGGAGAACTCCAAGATACCAAATACAATGGCGAATTAGTTCAAGTAGGACCAGAAGGTTCCACTGGCTCAGGCTCCGTAGCCGGTGTTGCAATGTATGAAGAAGGTTTTGTCCTACTCACAGGCAGTTGGGATCTAACAGAGGGTGTTACTTATGACTTTGATTCGTCAACAACGGGCTCATGGACAAGATTTGCTTGCGGAGCCAATGATGGTGTTGACTGCTCAACTTCTGCATCTTTCGACTTTTCGTTCAAGGGACATACTGAAACACAAGTCCTTACGATGTTCGCACACGCTCGCAGAGGCGAGGTCAACTACTCAAACAATCCAACATTCTTGGAGTATGGACAGGACAAGGTAGCTGTTTCTTCTTCAAATCTATACATCGAGAATGATTCAATGAAAATTAAAAACACTGTGTCTTCAAGTTACGCTGGATTTGATGCACCATTTGAAAGACAAGTATACATTTCAAGGGTTGCCCTTTATGATGAAGATAAAAAGCTTATTGGTATAGCAACGCTATCCAATCCCATTCTCAAGAAAGAAGCACAAGATCTTTCATTCAAACTAAAGTTGGACATTTAATGAAACCTATTACAATTGTATCTCCGTGGTTTACAAAGCTTACATCAATTGTAATTGATGTGTATGCGATCACGATTTTTCCGTTCATCATCTCAAGAGAAGAGATGGATGAAAACACACTCAATCACGAGACTATTCATATCTACCAGCAACGCGAGTTACTGGTAATTCCCTTTTACCTTCTGTATGCTTTTTATTATTTTAAAGGCTTGATTAAATATAAAGATAAACAGCAAGCCTATTTTATGATACCATTTGAGCAAGAAGCCTATCAAAACGATGACAATCTTGATTACCTCAAGAATAGAAAGTGGTTTGCTTGGCGAAGGTTTAAGGTTTGATTCTCGGTATAGACGTTTCCACAAGCATCACGGGCTTTGCAATAGTAGACAACGACGGAAAGATAGTGCTTTCCGAAGCGTGCGACCTCCGCAAGAACAAAGATTTTTTTTCCAAGTGTCTTACCATGCGTGAAAAAATTCTAGACCTCTGCGATAAATACTGCACTACATTTAACGAAAGCGAAGGTATCACGCATATTTACATCGAGCAGCCCTTCACATTCTTCAACTCTGGCGGCTCATCAGGCAAGACCATGGCTGCCCTCCAGCGCTTCAACGGAGTAGTATCTTGGATGGTCTACGAGTGCTTTGAGATTGAGCCACGGTATCTGGGGGCAACACAGGCACGCAAACTTGTCGGCATCAAAGTTCCTCGTGGAGAGAAGGCAAAGAAGGTTGTTATGGAACATCTACTTGCAACTGACCCAGATTTTACAATTGAGTATACCCACAAGGGGAACCCCAAGCCACAAGAATTTGACAGAGCCGACGCCCTCGTCATCGCGAGAGCAGGACTAAAAGAACTTGCCGCTGAGTGATCCTCGTGTTACTCTATAGGTATGAATAAAACAGTCGCAAAGAAAATCCTGTATGAAACGCTTGGACACTACTCAGACAAAGGCTCGGAATTACTTTTCTCGTGTCCTGCGTGTGGTCACCACAAACGCAAGTTCTCTGTTAACTTGGACAAGAATGTCTTTAAATGTTGGGTTTGTGATTATTATGGTCGCAATCTTAGGCGCGTTGTTAGACGTTTTGGTTCGTTTACACAACTCCAGAAGTGGGATCAAATTACAGACCGAACAGATCTTTCGAGATTTGCTGAACTCTTTAATGAAGAGGTCGATGGAGAAGTCGAAGAGAAAGTCGAACTCCCACCAGAGTTTGTAAGCCTCGCTAACAAAAACCTACCCCTGTCTGCCAATCGTGCCCTACGATACCTACAAGAGCGTGGTGTATCAAGAGCAGATATCCAGCGTTGGAAGATTGGTTTTTGTTACGACGGAGAGTATGGCGGCAGAATTATTGTGCCGTCGTTTGGGGGTAGTGGCTATCCCAACTACTTTATTGCTCGATCTTATGTCGGGCATCAAATGAAATACAAGAATCCACGATCATCAAAGAACGTGGTATTTAATGATCTATTTACAAACTGGAACGACGACCTTATAATTGTCGAAGGAGTATTTGATGCAATTAACGCAGGAAACGCTGTGCCTATCTTGGGGTCTACACTACGGACAGACTCCGACCTACTACGAAAGATTGTACGAAATGACACCCCGTGCTACATCGCCCTCGATCCTGACGCGGCTGATAAGGAGCGTCGCATCATTCAAACGCTTCTGCGTTACGATGTGGAACTCTACAAGATCGATGTGAACGGCTATGAAGATGTCGGGGCAATGCCGCAGGACATCTTCAGAGAACGAAAGGCAAACGCAAGATTTATCGATAGAGACAACTACTTATTGCTAGATTTGCTATCGGCGGTATAATTTATGAAGCACACTTTTACTAGAGAACAAATAAAAACAATTATTCTTGAAGAGCTTCAGGCAGACCTTCTGTTTGAGAACACCAACAGACAAATTATGGAAGAAGGCTTACTCGACACAGCCAAGAGCCTAAAAAATAAATTCTTTCCAAACAAGAGCGATGAAGAAGTAGAGGCAGAATTAGAAGATGTTGCCGAAGAACCAGAAGTTCTAAACCAAATGCCTCGTGGCAAGAGGATAGGTATTTTGTTCTTGATGGGTATGATACTCGGAATTGGTACCCAAGCTGGATTTGATTATAAAGAGCTTACCAACGCTGCAGCCGCAGATGCACAAAAAGTAAGGTCTTCACTCCAACAGAGTGCTGAGAAGTCACAAAGTGTTCAGAACTTTATGCAGATTGCAGCCGCAGAAGCCGAAGGTGGAACTGCCACTACACCAGAAGAAGTGGAAGCGAAGATCAAGGAAATTGTAAAAACTTATGGAAGTGCTGTTGAGGTTGCCCCCATAGCCCCCGGTCGTGGTATCTTTATTGACGGAGATCCCAGAAAAGGTAACATAAGAGGGTTTGCGCACGTTCCAGCCTCCCAGATTGCAGATGACGAAATCATGCCATTTATGGGAATCTCAAAGAAAGATTATGAAACGCTACTAAGAGCAACCTTTTTGAGCAGCCCCGATGGCGACAAGAGGTTGGAAAAGCTTGTCACCGGTCAGGGTGCAAAAGGCGGCGCTGGCTTCTGGGCTTACGACAATGAAAAGTTATTTCAGGGATATACCGAAGGTTCCGACTTTGCTATGCTCCCACTTGAGTGGTCTGTCGCAAACGAACTTGTGCAAAAGAGAAAGAGCAAAGGACGCCTCTAATCACTTGACAGAGCACCCTATGTATGTTATATTATAGACATAGGAGATAGTCATGTTCAAGCTCAACCTTAAGGTATTCGTGGAGTTCGCCATCGTTGGCGCTGGCTTCGTAGTCGGCATGGCTATCTACAATCTTTGTTTCTAATCTGGAGGACACTTGAAGATTGCACACATTGCTGATACTCATATCAAGAACCTGAAGTATCACGAAGATTACCGCGCCTGCTTTGAGCAGATGTACGAAATCCTGCGCCAGCAGGAAGTAGATTACATTGTTCATTGTGGCGATATTGCACACACAAAGACACAGATCTCTCCAGAATTTGTGGAGATGGCGTCTGACTTTTTCAGTAGTCTCGGCAGCATTGCGCCAACATACGTTATTCTTGGTAATCACGACGGTAATTTGAAGAACAGCAGCCGTCAGGATGCTATCACGCCTATCATTCAGGCGCTTGATAACCCAGCGATTCATCTGCTGAAGAACGCAGGTGAGATTGTTGTGAATGATGATTTGACTCTCAATGTGCTCTCTGTCTTCGACCGGGACAACTGGGTTGATCCATCAGACCCAGACAAGATTAACATTGCCCTCTACCACGGTGCAATCTCCAACTGCAAGACAGACGCAGGCTGGACGATGGAGCACGGCGAGGATAACCTCTCAATCTTTGAAGAGTTTGACTTTGCTATGCTCGGAGACATCCATAAGCGCCAGTTCTTGGATAAGGAGCAGCGTGTCTATTACGCAGGATCTACCATCCAGCAGAACCATGGAGAAGAAGACAATAAGGGCTTCTCTGTTTGGACTATCAATTCTAAGGACGATTGGAACATTGAGCACTTTGGGCTACAGAACCCACGCCCATTTGTTACAGTCGAACTAACACGTACAGGCAAGATCCCTCGCCGGGCTACTGTACCTGCAAACGCCCGTCTACGTCTTGTAAGCGACAACAATTTGCCGCTTGATGTTATGCGTAAGGCAGTTGATGTTGCAAAGCATAAGTTCAAACCAGAATCTATCTCGTTCTTGAATCGTGCAGCAGGCAAGCGTGGCGATGTCGAGGAGTTGACCGATGGGCTTGGTATGCAGAACCTCCGAGATCCAGAGGTACAGCAGGAACTAATCTCTGAGTATCTCAAGGACTATCAGGTCAAGCCCGATACTCTTTCAACAATCTACGAGTTGAACTCGAAGTACAACCAGCAGGTCGAATCAAAAGAAGACATTTCCCGAAACATCAACTGGTCGCTTACTAAGTTTGAGTGGTCTAATCTATTCAACTATGGTGAGAACAACTCAATTGATTTCCAGAACATCAACGGCATTACAGGTATCTTTGGTAAGAACTTTTCAGGCAAGTCTTCCGTCATCGACGCCATCTTGTTTACGATGTTCAATACCACGTCAAAGAACGAACGCAAGAACGTCAATGTTGTAAACCAGAACCGCGAATGGGGTGAAGGCAAGTTGGTCATTGCGATTGATGATAAGACCTACACAATCCACCGCAAGGTCACCAAGTATGTGAAGAAGGGCAAGGAAGGCGAGAGCACCGAAGCAAAGACCGAACTAGACTTCTCGGTCTACGACGCTGTGCTTGACGAAACTACGTCCCTTAACGGCACTACCCGCAACCAGACCGACGCCAACATTCGTCGTCAGTTTGGAACTATCGATGACTTCCTTATCTCGTCTATGTCCTCGCAGCACGGGGCTCTTGACTTTATCAACGAGGGTTCAACCAAGCGCAAGGAAATCATTGCAAAGTTCTTAGACCTTCAGTTCTTTGACAAGAAGTTCAAGTTTGCAAAAGAGGACTCTATTTCGTCCAAGGCGCTCGTAAAAAAGTTACAAGGGCGAGATTACGAAAAAGAAATTTCGGAGGCGCAGGAAGCCTTCGACGGCTTCAAAAACGCTATTTCTGCACTGGAGGCAGAGGAAAAACTACTGGAATCCACACTGGAATTTCATAGGAATGGTTTGGAAGATGTTGCGAGCAAGATTTCGCACATTCCAACTGAGGCAATTGATATCTTGACTGTTGAGTCCGAGATCAAGAAAACAAAAAATCAGATTATTTCTTTGTCTGATTCGGTAATTGAAGCGTCTGAGACACTACTTACGGAACAAGCGCGTCATGATAAGATTGTAAATCTAATGGGAACGTTAGATTATGGCAGTCTTTCAGACTCGCTTGTAACGATAGAAGAAGCCGAGAAGAAACTGACCGGCTTTACGGCAAGTTTGGAGATTGCAACCGAGAAAAAGAAATTACTTGAAGATATTCCGTGCGGCTCCTCTTACCCTGCTTGTAAATTTATCCGTGATGCACACGTTGCTTCTGCAACGATTCCAGAAGTGGAATCAAAGATCACAGAGATAGAGAAGGAACTTGGCAATCTCAATCCTGAGATTGTGCGAGACCACCTAGACAAGTATGCGAAGCTTGAAACAAAGCGCGTAGAAACCAGCAACCTTATCAAGGACGCTGAACTTTCGGTCGAGAGGAATAGAAGCGCACTCAACCGTCTTACACTAAAGATGGAAGAACTAGATGGCGAGAGAATCAAGTACAACGACAACAAAGAAGCAATCGAAAACCTAGAAAAACTACTAAAGGAGAAGGAAACACATGCCAAAGAAATCAAATCATTTGAAGCAAAAGCTAAATCGAATAACAAGAAGAAGATTGATCTTTACAAATCACTTGGCTCAGAAGAACAACGAGTCCAAAACCTCAAAGAAGGAAGACTAGAGTTCGAGACAATCCAAACGGAGTATGCAGCGTATGATCTATTCCTGCGCTGTATGCATCCGAACGGAATCGCTTACGACATCATCAAGCAGAAACTACCAGTAATCAACGAAGAGATTGCAAAGATTCTATCAAACGTTGTAGACTTTGAAATTTTCTTTGAGACATCTGGTAACAAGTTCGACATTTTTATCAAGCACCCCAAGCACGATGCTCGCCCTATTGAGATGGCGTCAGGTGCGGAGAAGTCTATGGCTGCTATGGCCATTCGTCTTGCTCTGCTCTCCGTGTCTTCTCTACCCAAGGGAGATGTGTTTGTGCTTGACGAGCCCGGCACTGCTTTGGACGAAGAGAATATGGCTGGATTTATTCGGATCTTGGAACTAATTAAGGTGTATTTCAAGAACGTCCTGCTGATTTCTCACCTTGATTCTCTCAAGGATTGCGTAGATATGCAGATTGTGATTGAAAAAGAAGCAGGTTTTGCAAAGGTAAATCAATAAGGAGATTACTATGAAAATCACAAAGACCAGACTAAAGCAGATCATCAAGGAAGAACTCAGAAGAGTTATAGATGAAGCCGAGGGCGGAGCACCAATCTATGGCTTTGACCCCGAAGGCTTTGATCAGATTCCAGAGTTGGCAAACAGGA